>ERZ1106932.3-NODE-3-length-167087-cov-25.014063_pt1 | contig 167087 bp, 166 predicted proteins | sample MGYA00403665_ERZ1106932 | MGnify/ENA primary metagenome ERZ1106932 (study PRJEB35170, sample SAMEA104062448) | human gut metagenome | biome: human gut; feature: human-associated habitat; material: faeces | place: Denmark | collected 2012-08-24 ... | reverse complement strand
TTTGAAATTTTAGTCATAAATAAAACCCCGAAAGTTGCTTTAACTTTCGGGGTACGCCACAACGGCCTGTGCTTTTTTGCGCGTATTAAGTTAAAATTTGCTATACAGCATAACCCATTATGAGGTAAACTATTATTATCTTAGTTATTCATAAAATAGTAAATACAGCAAAATTGGAGAAATCAAATGCATATAATGCGAAAAGTGGCCATCATTGGTTTTTTCACATTTTCCATCATGTTGAGCTTTACCGCATCAAACGCCAGTGCCAATGCAAATGGCATTGTCATTGACGGTAACTATAATGACTGGAACGGGCAATACCAAAAAGTACAAGCCAACAGTGATGCCCAACGGAATGTTGGCATCTGGGCGGATCAAAATAACATTTATTTTTATATGGATTCGGCACCAGACTTTGAGTATAATAACCAGGGTCAAGACAACAAAACGTACCTCGATACTGATTTTATTATCCAAGTCGGGGGACAGTCGTATGTTGTTGGTGCAGGCAGAGGGTTTATGAATCAAAAAATCAATCAACTTGAAGCCACGCCAACTAATAGTAGTGCCACAATTGATTTGAAATACTGGGTGTATAATGCTGACAATCATTACACACCACAAGTTGTCGGGAAAGCTGTCGCAACACATGTTGTCAAAGATGGTCGCACTGATAATATATTTGAAGCAGTCATCCCCATTAAGGCGCTAGGGATTACGGCTATTCCTGAAAACACGACCATATCAATTAGTAATCCGTCCATCTGGCGCGGGTCGGTTTCAATTAACTATGCCGGTGCACCAACTGGTCCTTGGGTCTTGGTTGGGATTGGGATTACTTTTGCGTTGATCGGGTTATTCTGGCAGCAGCGTCATACGAAAAATCGTAAGCCAATTAACATGGTGATGCAACATGCTTAAATATATGTTGCTATTTGTTGGGATTGTTTTTTGGCTGTATTGTTTAACAGTGTTAAAACGTGCCAAAAACGGCACGTTTTATTTTTTGGTGGGAAGTACTGGCCTTTTTATTGGGCTATTATTGATGAGTAAACCTTATGGGATATGGCTTTTTGCAACCGCAATGACTTGGGCAGTGGGGCTTGTTGGCCAGATTACTGGATTTTTTACGACATTTTATTTAGCCCATGTGATTCAAGTTGTTAACCATCATCATCTGAGTCTTTTTATGATTGATTATGAATGCTCAGGTCTGATTGAATCGGCGGCTTTTCTGGGTTTGATTGCTTTTTATCCAATTTATTCACGGCAGCACCGTGTTATATTGGCGGTATTGGGCCTCATCTGGTTATTTGTGGCCAATATTGTCCGTCTGTCGCTAGTGGCCATTATGATTCATTTTTTTGGCGATCGTGTTTTTTATTTGGCGCATGCGATTTTAGGGCGTCTATTATTTTATAGCTTGGCGATTATACTTTACTACCTTGTCTTTACGAAGGGGCAGCTTGTTAATCGCCTGTTCAAAAAGTTAGGATAGGCTATGGCACTTTATATACATCAATTTATCTATCAAATTGGTTTCTGGTTTACTTGGCTATTGATTCCGATTGTCGTTGAAATTCTGCCTGCTAGCCAGCATGCTTTTCGGCTCCAACGTACCATCAAATCAAGTCAGGCGTACCAAGTGCCTTTAAAATTGCCGATGATTTCAATTGTGTTGCCAGTCTATAATTCCGGCGAAACGCTTTATCACTGTATTGCTTCAATTGCCGCATCGTCTTATCCGAAAGCATTGATTCAAATTATTGTGGCCAATAATCATAGTACGGACAATAGCTTTCAAGTCTTCCATCAAGCCCAGGCTGATTTTCCAGAGCTACGGCTGCAATGGATGAATACCGATGCTGGTAAAGCCAGAGCGTTGAATGCAGCGATTTATAATAGCATGGGTAGCTATATTATGAATTTAGATACCGACGGCTGGTTAGAACCATCAGCGTTGTCTAACATGGTACTTTATTTTGAAAATAACAAACAGGTGGATGCTGCCACGGGGACAATTCTGACTCAGAAATCGGCCATTGAAGGGACCCAAAACAAGCGCCTAAAATTATTGCAACGTAACGAATATGTTGAATATGCCCAAGCGTTTTTGTCAGGACGTAGTATCGAGAATCAAAATGACCGGCTTTTTACGATGTCAGGGGCCTTTTCGGCCTTTCGTCGCGAAGTACTGGTGCAAACGTATATGTATAATGTCGATACGATTGGTGAAGACACGGATATGACTTTTCAGTTGCGTTATCGCTTGGGTAAACGCATTGGGTTTGTGGTGGATGCTATTTTTTATGTTGAACCAATTTCTGGGCTTGAAGCGCTCTATTTACAACGACAAAGATGGCAACGTGGTCAAATTGAAGTGGCTCAAAATTTTCTACAACAAAAACTTAATCTTTATCAATTTTTTAGTCATTTTATGATTGGTCGATTGATGGTTGACCACACGTTTGTCTTCCCCCGTTTGATTTGGATGATTGGGTTAGGCATGTTGGTTTACTTGGGTTATTCCCCCGTAGTAGTCGGCCTGTCCCTGATGATGATGTATTTGCTCTATGTGGTGTTTGGTTTCTTGAACTACTGGAGTGCGTTACAGTTACTGGCAAAATTTGAGACCGAACGGCGCTATTATCTGAAACAATGGCCCATGCTGTTGACGTTGCCGCTGTATAATGGACTCAATACGGTGATTCGGTTAGTTGGTATCATTAATGCGACGACAACGCGTGCGAATTGGCAAACAAAAAAGTTTAGCACCGAAATGGCAGAAATTAGGGCCATTATTCGGTCAGATTTTCGGTTAACAAAGAAAGAGAAAAAATAGGCTGATGCGACAAAAAAGCTATACTTACAAACTACGGACTTTCATTAACGCCAGTCATGCTGTGCGTTGGCAGGGCGTTCTAGGGGCCGAGCACCCTCATACTTGGGAATTAATCTTAGAAATACGACCAACAGTTGAGCAATTTACCTTGAAATTTGAAGACATTGAGGCCGTTATTGCTGACAGTATTGCACCGTTTCATGGTCAGTTGCTCAATAACGTGCAACCGTTTGATCAGATTGTCCCAACACTGGAAAATTTTGCGGAGCAATTATTTGACCTATTAGCCGACGCACTAACCGAAATTGCGTGTCAATTGCACGATTTATCGGTGGGGGAGTCGCCAACACGTTATTATAGTGTGGCACTGCGAGAGCTAAACGATTAGCAACAGTTAGGTTGTATAACAGCATACCATTGTTACAAAAAAACAGGCAAAGGCCTGTTTTTTTTGGTGTGAAATCCTGCCATTATTTTTTAATAAAACGTGATTGAATGTTTATGGGTATGGGTATTTCAACAATTTTGTTACAGTTAAAAAAATATAATGATAGTTATTGTAATATCATGTAAACTACTAATTGTTAAAGTGCTTATCATCTGATAAGGTCGTCCATTTGGGCGATTTAATTCAACAAATGTTAAAGGAGAAGACAAATGCAGCGAGTATCTTTAATGACAAATTGTAGTGCGATATGCATTGTGGCTATCTTACATTTTTTGATGCCAATGCGTGTTTCTGCGAGCGATAATTCGGAGTTCGAAAAAATTATAATGACGCCACATAACATTGTGTTGACATCTCCTTGGCGAGCGAATCACACACAGATCAACGTTGGCATATTTGCGGATAAAAATAGTATTTATGTCGATTTGGCTGTAGGATCAATCGGCGATGAGAAACAGGGCGCATCGAACAAGTGGTCTGGGTACGATTACCGACAGGGTTATTCATTGATCGTTGATGGCGAAATGATTAACTTTACGTTGGGCGACTTGGGACAAAGTGGTAATTTTCATGTCTTGAGTGGTAAAGACAAAATTGGGGCAGGTCGCATCATGTTCAAAAGTGACCGTGATGTCAGGTGGCAATTTACAATTGATATCAACGCTATTCAGAAAGTTTTAAACCACGATATAGCACAAAATGCAACCATTACTTTAATTAATCCTGGCTTGTTTGAGGGTGAAGAAACCATAAGATATGCGGGCGCACCAACAGGTGCTTGGTTGGTAACCGGTATAGGCTTGATGTTAGCGTTTGTTGGGTATTATTACTATAATCGTGACCGTTATCAATTAAAGACAAACTTTAATCATGGTGATGCGTATGCTTAAGTATTCCGTTTTAATTGTTATATCCCTCATTTGGATCTATGTGCTTTCAGTATTAAAGCGTGCAAAAACTGATACGTTTTATTTCTTAGTGGGTAGCGCAGGTTTGTTTGTTTTGTTGCTGTTGTGGAGTAAACCTTATGGTGTTTGGTTATTTTCGACGATCGTGACAGGGGCTGTGGGTCTTGTCGGATCGTTAACGGGGCTATTTGAAACCTTTGGTATGGCACATGTGATTCAGGTCATTTCACACCAACAGACACATATCATGGTTGTCGATTATGAATGTTCTGGCATTATTGAGACAGCTGCTTTTTGGGGACTAATTGCTTTCTATCCGGTTTACACGATTAAACGGCGGATAATCTTAGCGATTGCTGGGGCAGTGTGTTTATTTGCGGCGAATGTGATTCGCTTGTCGGTTGTGGCAATAACCGTTTATTTTTTTGGTGATAGTTCATTTTATCTTGCGCATGCCATAATCGGTCGATTAGTGTTTTATACGATTGCCATTTTATGGTATTATTTTGTCTTTACCAAGGGGCAATTAGTTAATAACGTGTTATCAGAGCGGAGGTAGCGTATGGCATTTTATGTACATCAATTTTTTTATCATCTTGGTTTTTGGTTTTCTTGGTTATTGATACCTATAGTTGTTGAAATTATACCAGCCATACATGGTGTTTGGGTGATCAGAAGATCAGAAAAAAAACGTGTCGCAATGACTAAGCCGATTAGGAAATGGCCGATGCTTTCGGTTGTATTGCCTGTTCATAATTCGGGCAATACACTATACCAATGTATTGATTCGATTAATGCTTCAAATTATCCAAAACATTTAATCCAGATTATTAATGTGAATAATAAAAGTACGGACAATAGTTTTGACGTGTATAAACAAGCAAAATTGGATTTTCCAGATTTACGTATGCAATGGATGAATACGGATCAAGGGAAGGCACGCGCACTTAATGCAGCAATTTTTAACTGTACGGGACAATATGTCATTAATTTAGATACAGATGGTTTTTTAGAACCAGAAGCATTACGAAATTTAGTGCTATATTTTGAAAATAATCCTGATATTGATGCAGCAACTGGTACTGTTTTGACGCAAAAGCAAGTAGTGGCAAACACAAAAAATAAGTGGTTAAAATTATTACGGCATAACGAATATTTTGAATATGCGCAGGCTTTTCTTGTGGGACGAAGTATTGAGAATCATTGGAATCAACTTTTTACTTTATCTGGTGCGTTTTCGGCATTTCGAAGAAACGCGTTGACACAGACGTTTATGTATAATGTTGAAACAGTCAGTGAAGATACTGAAATGACCTTTCAACTTAGATTCCGGTTTGGCAAGCGTATTGGTTTTGCTGTCAATTCAATTTTTTATGTGGACCCAATTTCTGGCTGTGATGAACTTTATTTACAACGACAGCGTTGGCAAAGAGGGGAACTTGAAGTCATTCAAAAGTTTATGCAAGATCGGCTAAATTTACGCCAATTTTTTTCAAATTTTATTATTAGCCGTTTAATGATTGATCATACTTTCATCTTTCCTAGATTAGCTTGGATAGTAGGTCTGCTAGTCCTACTATATTTTGGTTACTCACCACTAGTCATTCTGATGTCCATATTGACACTGTACGTTTTATATGTTGTGTATGGGCTAATTAACTATGCTAGCGCAATAAGGTTACTACGAGACTTTCCTGAAGAACGTCATTATCTAAGCAGAAAATGGTGGGTAGCATTTACGATGCCATACTATAATGCCCTGAACACGTTAATACGATTTATCGGTATTTTGAATACTGTGTCAAAGCAGGCGAGTTGGCAAACAGATCATTTCAAAGATGAGTTGGCAGAAATTAAAAAGATACTTTATTCAGACTTAAAAATAAATAAGCGAAAGGGAAAAGTAGATTAATGGGAAATAAGGTTTTTACTTACAAATTAAGTACATTTATTAATGCGAGTCACGCGGTGCGTTGGCCGGATGAAATGGAAGCTGAGCATCGCCATACCTGGGAATTAATCCTAAATATTCGACCAATTACTGCTGGAAAATTACTGAAAATTGATGATATAGAAGAAGTTATTGAAGCGTCATTGCAAACATTTTCTGGTCGGTTCCTCAATGACATGTCACGCTTTGATAACGTGAATCCAACGCTGGAAAACTTTACGGAGATTCTTTTCGATGACCTCACGCAAGCATTATCAGGAATTTCTATGCAATTGGTTGAACTATCAGTTGGAAACTCACCGACAAGGTTCTATCATATTACTTTGGAAGACAACTAAACTTGTGCGATAATAGCGACGTTGTTGCTTTGTGAAATTAACACTATCGTTATGAAGGTTTGTATGGTAAAATGGTTTAGTAAAAGGCGTTGTAATACATAATGTTCGTGTTTTACTAAAAAATAAAATGGACATCCGCAGAGGGACACTCACGGATAGGTGCAAACAAACCCTGTCGATTTTGAATCACATGGTTTTCTCCGACAAACCTATCCCGTCTGAAAGCAGCTGTTGGTGTTCTAGGAGAAAAATATATGTCTGGTGTAATTGTTGTCGGTTCGCAATGGGGCGATGAAGGTAAGGGAAAGATTGTTGACTTTTTTGCGGAAGACGCAGATGCTGTTGTCCGCTATCAAGGCGGCAATAACGCAGGTCACACAATCTGGCATGGTGACACAAAGTTTGAATTGTCAGCTTTGCCTTCTGGTATCTTAACTGAGGGGCAACTAGCAGTTATTGGTAACGGTGTGGTGGTTAATCCGGAAGCCTTGTTGGCTGAAATTGCTGAAGTGCAATCAAAAGGCATTTCAGTTGATAATTTGCGTATTTCAAATCGCGCGCATGTCATCATGCCTTATCACATTGCGCTTGATAAAGCAGCAGAATCATCATCAAATAACCGTATCGGAACGACAAAGAAGGGTATCGGACCAGCTTACACGGATAAAATTTCACGTGTCGGCATCCGAATGGCTGACTTGGTTGATCCTGAAGTCTTTGCCAAGCTTTTGCAAGAATATTTGCCATTCAAAAATGCGCAATTGACAAAGTTGTATGGCGAAGAAGCACTTGATTACGATACGATTTATTCAACTTATGTTGAATATGGTCGTCAATTGGCACCTTATGTCACGGATACTTCTTATCTATTGGGGCAACTCATGGATAAGAACAAGCGCGTTGTCTTTGAAGGTGCGCAAGGTATCATGCTTGATGTGGATCATGGCACATATCCTTATGTCACAAGTTCAAACCCAACTGCTGGTGGTGTGATGAACGGGGCTGGTGTTGGTCCTAACCAAATCCAAGATGTGGTCGGTGTGATTAAGGCCTACACATCACGTGTTGGTGAAGGGCCATTCCCAACAGAATTACACGATGATATTGCTGATCATATTCGTGAAGTTGGTCATGAATATGGTGTGGTCACAAAGCGTCCACGCCGTATTGGTTGGCTAGATGCCGTCGCTTTGCGTCACGCTGTTCAAGTGTCTGGTTTGACAAAGTTGGCAATCAATTCACTTGACGTTTTGTCTGGTTTGAAAGAATTGAAGATTGCGACATCTTACACGTATAAAGGTGAAGAAATTCATCATTTCCCAGCATCTGATACATGGTTTGAAGGGCTTGATGTGAATTATGAAACATTGCCTGGCTGGGACGAAGATATTACAGGTGTGCAATCATTTGATGAATTGCCAGAAAACGCTCAACGTTACTTAAAGCGTATTTCTGAATTACTGTCAGTTGAACTGTTGAGCTTTGCAGTTGGACCAAAGCCAGAAGAAACTCATTTGATGAGTCCTGTTTGGCAATAACAGCGCAAATAGCAGAGGGATAAGCATGGCATTACAAGCTGGGGATTTACTGTTTATCAAAAATCAACATGAACCCATGGATGAGGCCATTGCCGCTTCAACAGGCACTTATGTGCATGTTGGCATTGCTGTGGATGACCAGACTGTCATCCATGCGAGTCCGCGCTATGGCGTGGCCATGCAGGATTTGGCGCAATTTCAAGCAGAATTTGGTCAGCCGGATATTTATCGCCCACAAGTTGACGATGTCACGACGGTCATTGCGCGCGCGAAAACGTATCTTGGGCAACCGTATAATGCCACTTTCTATCCAAATGGTGCGGGACTGTATTGTTCTGAATTGGTTGAAGTTGCCTTTAGTGATAAATTACCGTTTGAACCACAGCCGTTACGTTTTCACGATGCGACCCATGATATTTCGGCCTATTGGCAAGCTTATTATGACCAATTAGGGGTGGCGGTACCGGTTGGCCTACCGGGTTCCAATCCGGAGGCGATGGCCAAATCGTCACAATTAACCTTTCTTGGTAGCCTATAAAAAAGCACGTTCTCGTTTGAGAACGTGCTTTTCTTATGCCTTGACGTAGGCTTCTTCGGAAATAATAATTTGATTTGTTTCAGCATCCCAATCAGCGTACAAATTAGTACTTTCAGGATGTAATAGATAATAATCAGCCAGTTGATCGGCAATTTGATCTTGAATGACACGACGTAGTGGCCGCGCACCCAAGGCTGGATTGTAACCCAACTTGGCAAGTTGTTGCTTTGCAGCGTCGCTTACCGTGACGTGGAGTTGATTATCTGCCAAATTAGCGTTCATATCGGCTAACAGTAAGTCAACGATTGTTAAGAGATGGTCTTGCGTCAATTGATCGAATTCCACAATATCATCAAAACGATTTAAGAATTCAGGGCGGAAATAATTTTCCAAACGTTGGAGTAACTTGCTTTGGGCATCAACTTGGTTGAAGCCCATTGGTGTGTTCCCAGTATCTGTAGAACCAGCGTTTGACGTCATGATAATCACTGTATCTTTAAAGCTCACCACGTGACCTTGCGCATCAGTCAAACGGCCATCATCCAAAATTTGTAAGAACATATTCATCACATCTGGATGTGCCTTTTCCACTTCGTCAATGAGAACGAGGGAATAAGGCCGACGACGTACTTGTTCGGTTAGTTGACCAGCTTCTTCATAGCCCACATAACCAGCAGGGGCACCAATCATTTTCGATACCGCATGCTTTTCCATATACTCTGACATATCAAAACGAATCAAAGCGTCTTTGCTGCCAAACATTTCTTTGGCCAATTGCTTGGCTAATTCAGTTTTACCAACGCCGGTTGGGCCGACAAAGAGGAATGACCCAATTGGACGACCGGACTTGGTCAAACCAATACGATTACGACGAATCGCTTTCGCCACAGTTTGTACGGCCGCATCTTGACCAATGACATGGGCTGACAAATGCGCATCCAATTCACGGAGCTGGTTGGCTTCGTTATCCTTTAGGTCACCAACTGGAATATCAGTTTTATCCTCGATGATTGTTAAGATATCTTGTTCAGTGACAGCTTGTGGCTTAAACATTTCTGGGTGTGCTTCAACTTGTGCTTTTTGCGATTCGAGTTGGTTGACTTGATCACGCCAATAGCTAGCTTTCTCAAAGTTTTCTTGATCGATTGCTGCTTGTTTGAGCTTGTCGGCCGAGTCGATTTTGGCCTGAATCGCTTTAGGATCAGCAATTTTCATGGACAAATTCTTCCGTGAACCAGCTTCATCAATTAAATCAATCGCTTTGTCTGGCAAGAAGCGTTCTGGTAAGTAGCGGTCCGATAAGGATACCGCGGCAGCAATCGCTTCATCTGTGTAGACAACATGGTGGTAATCTTCGTAACGTTGCTGAATCCCTTCTAAAATCTTAATTGTGGCAGCCATTGAAGGTTCGTTGACCTGTACGGGTTGGAACCGACGGGCAATCGCGCCATCTTTTTCAATTTTACGGTATTCATTTAAAGTCGTGGCGCCAATCAATTGGAATTCACCACGTGCCAAAGCGGGCTTTAGGATGTTACCAGCATCCATACCACCTTCGGCATTACCAGCACCCATGATTTCATGCACTTCATCAATAAACAAAATGATGTCGTCATTATCGGCGACTTCTTGCATTAGTTGTCGCATCCGGGCTTCAAACTGACCACGCATTGCTGTGCCTTGCACGAGCGCAGACATGTCAAGTCGGATAATCTCTTTTGACTGCAATTTTTCAGGGACTTTATTGTGCACAATTGCTTGGGCGAGTCCTTCAACAACAGCTGTTTTACCAACACCTGGTTCCCCGATCAGCACAGGGTTATTTTTGGTACGACGATTTAATATCTCGATGGTGCGGGCGATTTCGCTATCACGACCGATAACTGGATCTAACTTACCGTCACGAGCTTGTTGTGTTAAATTAATTCCAAATTCGTCGAGTAGTGTTGGGCGATTATTTTGTTTATCTTTTTTATTTTTTTGTTGGGTGCCAAAGTTGGTTTGTTGACCATTTTGTGCGGCCTGCATTTGTTCATTCATGGCGCGCATCATATCATCAAAATTAATATTTCCAAATCCAAATGGGTCTTGTGATGCCATAATTACTAAGTGTACCGCTCAAATGCACGATACTTTCCTTTCTATAGCTTACCTCTAGTATATCAGGTTAAGATTAAATGACAATTAAATTTAGCACTCTTATTTAACGAGTGCTAAAATAAATTTGTTGTATAATGGACTAGAGGTGAAATTATGGATTATGAAACATTACTAAATGATTTACGTGACGGCAAAATTGATGAAATTGAGATTACGCCAGAAACTTTTCCGGCATTTCAACAAGTTTGGCGTGACTTCCCATCCCAAAATCGTATTCGTGGAATTGCGGGTAAAGGTGGGCATATTAAATATGTCCGCGCAAATTAATCGGCAACATCATTGTTTTTTATGCTACAATACTATAAGTTAAGCATAATTTAAGTCATGCGTATTTTCACAATAACAGGTACAAAAGAGGGGCAGCATAGTGGCATTTTCATTTGGACAACGAAACGTTGGTATCGATCTTGGTACAGCCAATACATATGTATATATTGAAGGACGCGGCATTGTTTTGCGTGAGCCGTCGGTGGTCGCACGTAACACACAGACGAATGAAGTCGTTGCAGTCGGATCAGAAGCCAAGGATATGCTTGGTCGGACACCCGCAAGTATTGCTGCTATTCGACCAATGCGTGATGGTGTGATTGCTGATTATGATACAACAGTTGCCATGATTCGTTATTATTTGCAAAAGGCATTGGGTGGTCGTATTGGGAAACCATACGTTACAATTGGGGTGCCTGCAGGTGTGACGGCTGTTGAACGCCGTGCGGTGATTGATGCCGCACGTGTGGCCGGTGCGCGTGATGCGTATGTCATTGAAGAACCATTTGCCGCTGCTGTTGGGGCTGGTTTGCCCGTCATGGATCCAACTGGTTCAATGGTTGTGGATATGGGTGGTGGCACAACGGATGTGGCCACGATTTCACTTGGTGGTATTGTTTCAAGTCGCTCAATTCGAATTGCTGGCGACAAGTTAGACGAAGCCATTGCCAATTTTGTACGTAATAAGTATAACGTCACTATTGGTGAGCCCACTGCGGAACGTTTGAAGATTGAAATTGGGGCAGCGTCACTTGAATTGGCACGCACATTGCCAGATGCATCAGTCCGTGGGCGTGATTTGTTGACAGGTTTGCCTAAGACAATTGATGTGACGGCGGAAGATGTGGCGTTGGCCATTCAAGAACCTGTGCAAGAAATTGTCGTTGCCATTCGTGAAACGTTAGAATCAACCCAACCCGAAATTGCCGCCGATGTCATTGACCACGGGATGGTCTTAACGGGTGGTGGTGCCTTCTTACGTGATTTTGATAAGATTATTCAAGAAGCAACAAAAGTGCCAGTCTTAATTGCGAATGAACCACTCGATGCAGTGGCCATTGGTACTGGTGAAGCGTTAAAGTCAATTGATGTGATGCGACAAGGGTAATCAGTTGTTGGCATATTGTACACTAGCGTAGCGCTTGCGCTGCGCTTTTATTTTTTAAACAAGGGGACAACAAAATGCGTAAAATTTTTTCATCTCGCGCAGTTGTAACAATTATTATTGCTTTTATTGTCATTGTTGGCTTAATTGCCGGATCAAACTGGTGGGCGAAACGGACCAATACACCGCCATTTATTCAACGTTTTAGCAATGATTTAGCAGGTGGTGTGAGTCGCGTGATTGCGGTACCGACAACAGCAATTGGTCGGACGGCTAATAGTATTGGCAACCTACTGAGTACATTTGAAGAAAATCGCGCTTTAAAGGCTAAAATTGATGAATTTGCACAAGATAAAGTGCGTTTACAAACTGTCGAGGAAGAAAATCGCGAGTTGAAAAAACAGTTGAAGTTGGAAGCAACCTTAACGGATTTCAAAACCGTTACAGCTGTGACCATTAGTCGGTCACCAACCACTTGGCAATCACAATTAGTGATTAACAAGGGGAGCAAATCCGGCTTGAAAAAGGGGATGCCCGTTTTGGCTGGTTCCGGTATTATTGGCCGTATTAGCGAAGTCAATACAACAAATGCCAAAGTGGCACTGATTTCTGATACTGGAGAAGATGCCAACCGCTTTGCCATCACTATTAAAGGTAATAAAGGGGATGTCAATGGGATTGTGACAGATTTTGACCGCGAAACGAACCAATTAATCATGGGACAAGTTACGTCGGATAATGAAATTAAAGCTGGCGATCTTGTAGAAACATCTGGTTTGGGTGGCGTGATTCCATCTGGTTTGTATGTTGGTAAAGTGGCGAAGGTCACCAAGGATGACTACGGTTTGTCAAAGCGAATTTATATTGAACCAGCGGCTGATTTAGGTAATATCACCACAGTAGTGGTGGCCGTATCAGAGATTGGAGCGCAATAATGGCTTTTTGGCAATTAACACGTTTGCGGGTGGTTTTCCCAGTCTTATTGCTTTTTTTCCTGTTTGTAGATGGTGATTTAATGGCTGCCATGGGTGGTATTTTTACCGCTTTCCCATGGCATGTGTTACCAGTGTTAACGTTGATTTGGTTGTTTTATGCCATTCAATTTGATGCGGAAAATGAAGTGCCAATTTGGCTATATACCATTATTATTGGGGTGCTCTTTGATATGTATTATACGGGCATCTTTGGGACTTACACGGTAGCCTTTTTAGGAGCCGTGGGGGCTATGAAACAACTACATGCCTATTTGGATGAGCGGTTGTTGAGTGGGATGACGTTACTGTTGATTGGGCTGGTGACTTATTTGCTCATTACCTATATGGCTGGCTTTATTATTGGGATTGCCAATGTGAGTTTGATGTCATTTTTCCTTTATGAAGTGTTGCCGACATTAGCCTTGAATCTGACGATTGCGGCATTAGGTTATTATCCAGTGTGGTCCTTATTCCAGTTTTTGAGATAAGTGCTTGACAAAATAAAAAAATAGATTATACTAAGTTTTATATTAAAAAACGTTGAGCGGAAGAGTAGATTAGCATCACTTTAAGGGAGTTTGCGGGTAGTGTGAGCAAACAGTGGTGTTAGTTGAAACACATCTGTGAGTGTATGATTGAATCGAGTAGGTCATATCGGTTTTGCCCGTTATCGCAAACAGTCTTTTGACTTATTGAGGCAACGACCAGTGATGGTTTTGCGATAAGAGGTGGCACCGCGGAAAACGCCCTCTGAATACAGCTGTATTCAGAGGGCGTTTTTGCAACCATTCAACCAAAAGACTGACAGAGTAATTTTGTGTGAACAAAATTAGAATCTGAGGTGGCACCACGCTGACGCGTCCTCTTGCAAGTTATTTTGCAAGGGGATTTTTTTTAATCGTTTAAAAAGTGAGTTAATATCGCGCAAAGGAGAGCAAGATGAATTATTTGTTAGAAATTTTGCCCAGTTTAATGTCAGGGTTGAAAATGACATTAGGGGTTTTCTTTATTACCATTATTGGATCAGTGCCATTAGGTATTCTTGTGGCATTGGGCATGAAGTCACCTTATTTTACCATTCGCTGGTTGATTAATGGTTATATCTGGGTGATGCGGGGAACGCCGCTCTTGTTGCAACTGATTTTCGTCTATTATGGTTTGGGGATGATGGGCATTACTTTCCCTCGTTTTGAAGCCGCGGCGATTGCCTTTATCGTGAACTATGCGGCCTATCTCGCTGAAATTTTCCGTGGTGGGTTGCAAGCAATCCCGCGTGGCCAATATGATGCTGCGAAAGTACTAGGTTTTACGCGCGTCCAAACATTTTTCAAGATTATCTTGCCACAAGTGATTAAAATTATTGTGCCATCATTTGGTAATGAAGTGATTAATTTGGTTAAGGACACGTCATTAGTTTATGTTATCGGTTTGGGTGATTTGCTACGAGCAGGTAACATTGCGGCTAGCCGTGATGTGACGTTGGTGCCTTATTTGTTAGTTGGTCTCATTTATTTGCTCATGACGGCCATTGTGACAGTCCTCTTACGACGTAGTGAAACGCGATTGAATAGTTGGAGATAAGCGATGTTAGAAATTAAACAATTAACGAAGACATATAACACAAACACGATTTTTAAGGCATTGAATTTATCGGTAGCAGATGGTGAAGTACTGAGTATTGTTGGCCCATCAGGTATTGGTAAAACAACCTTGATTAAAATTTTAGCTGGTTTGGAAACGGCCGATGCTGGTGAGGTGCGCCTCAACGACGAACAGCTAGCCATTGATGGCACGCGTGCGGATGCGAAGGTTGGTTTGATTTTTCAAGACTTTAATCTTTTTCCAAACTACACCGTGATTGAAAATATTATGCTCGCGCCCATCAACGTGAGCCGGCTGTCACGTGACGCGGCTAAGGCCAAGGCGACAGCGTTGTTAGCCACGCTTGGTATGACTGATAAGGCAGACTTGTATCCTTACCAACTATCGGGTGGGCAAAAACAGCGGGTTGCGATTGCGCGGGCGTTGGCAATGGACCCCAAAATTTTGGCCTACGATGAACCAACCAGTGGTTTAGATGAGGCCTCAACTAAGCAGGTTGCGGAAGTCGTGAAAACGCTTAAAGCGCAAGGGGTGACGCAGTTGATTATTACGCACGATCAACCCTTTGCTGAAATGGTATCGGATCGCGTGTTTGATTTTGCAACGGAGGTCAGTCGCTAATGGTAAGTATGAAGAAGAAAATTATTGTTAATACGTTAGTTGGGCTACTCTTTGTTGGGGTTGTGATTTGGGCGGCCATGAGTTTAAGCAGTGGTGCGAAGCGAACGGCTCAAAATGAACAATCAACCACCCAAACGGACGACTGGGCACGTATCAAGAAAGCCAAGCAAATTACGATTGGGCTGGATGACACGTTTGTGCCAATGGGCTTCCGTGATAAAGATGGGAATATTGTTGGGTTTGATGTTGATTTGGCGACGGCAGTCTTTAAAACGATGGGCATTAAAGTCAAGTGGCAGCCTATTGACTGGTCGATGAAAGAAACAGAACTTAATACTGGCAATATCGATGCGATCTGGAATGGCTATACGGTGACCAAAGCACGTGAAAAGCAAGTGGCCTTTTCTAAGCCTTACCACAAGGCAACCCAAGTACTGGTGACGCTTAAGAAAAATAATATTAATCGTTTCTCAGATATGAAGGATAAAGTCTTGGGGGACCAAACGGCTTCTAGTGGTGATGAAGGCTTTAACAAGTATCCAAAGGTACTTAAGCAATACGTCAAAAACCAGCAGGTCGTTGGGTATGATACCTTTGACAAAGCGTTCAATGATTTGAATGCTGGGCGTATTGATGGGCTGTTAATCGATGAAGATTATGCCCGTTACTACGTTGCCCACCAACCAAATCCGAAGGATTACACCGTGACTGTTGGTGAGTTCCCAATTGATCAAACGGCAGTTGGGTTCCGAAAGTCTGATAAACAATTACGAGAAGCAGTCGATCAAACGTTAGCAACCTTTAAAAAAGATGGTCGCTTAACGCAAATTGAAAATAAATGGTTCTCAAAATAAGTAAAAAGCCAAAGTGGTACATCACTTTGGCTTTTTTACCGCCATTAGCAGCATCAATTTTGTCATATTACCGTAAAAAATGTTAAACTAGTACTATTATAATAGAGAGATAATGAGGTGTGAGATGCTAGGAGATTCATTGTGGATAATCCTTTTAATTCTTTTAGTTGCCAACACATTTGGGGCGATTATTACTGTCTTTAGTCAACAACGTGATATTGCATCAATCTGGGCATGGTTATTGGTCCTGATTATGTTGCCTGTGTTAGGGTTTATCATTTTCTTTTTTGTTGGTAGTCGTATTTCCGATAAGCGGATATTTCGTTTACGGACACAAGAACAACTTGGTTTGGAACAAATTGCGGATAACCAACGGCGACAGCTCGAAGCGATTGAGCAATTATTACCAATTCCAAATTCAGCCACCGAGTTGGCAAACTTATTTTTACGCACAGATGAGTCTGTTTTGACGCGTGGTAACAAGATTAAAATTTTTACCAATGGACCGGATAAGTTTAAGGATTTATTTGAAGACATTCGGCAGGCCACGCATCATGTCCATCTGGAGTACTTTACGATTGATGATGATCAAATTGGGAATCAATTAGTTGATTTGTTGACGGAAAAAGCACGCGAAGGTGTGGACGTGCATGTGATTTTTGATCAATTTGGCTCGCATGGTCAACACCGTGATATGTATAAGCGTTTACGCGAAGCAGGTGGGGTGGTAGCGCCATTTTTAATGCGTCGTTTCCAGCTTTTGACCCTGCGATTTAATTTCCGAAACCACCGTAAGATTGCCATTATTGATGGTAAAATCGGTTACATCGGTGGCTTAAACGTTGGGGACCAGTACGTTGATCGTTCTAAAAAGTTTGGGCACTGGCGTGATACGCATCTGCGGATTCATGGTGATGCGGTCTTATCACTGCAAAGTCGTTTTTTGATGGATTGGAATGCCACGGCTGAAGAAAACGAGTTACTCGTTGATACTGCCGGCTACTTTCCTGAAATTGAGGAATTATCTGGACGGGCGATGGTTCAAATTGTATCGAGTGGGCCAGATAATGATTTAAAGCAAATTAAACAAGGCTTTATGCGGATGTTTGCTTCGGCTCGTTCAGAAATTACGATTCAGACACCGTATTTCATTCCGGACTCAGCCGTACTAGAAACCTTAGAAATCGCGATTATGTCAGGTGTTCGGGTGCGTTTGATGATTCCTGATATGCCAGATCATCCATTTGTGTATCGGGCAACGCAGTATTATGCACAAGAATTAATTACCATGGGCGCGGAAGTGTATCGTTATGATGTTGGTTTCTTGCACAGTAAGGCGGTTACAATCGATCATGAAATTGGTACCGTTGGGTCAGCCAATATGGATATTCGGTCATTCTCATTGAATTTTGAAGCCAATGCGTTTGTCTACGATCCAGAGTTTGCAACACAGTTAGAAGAACAGTTTGAACAAGACATTTTAGTGTCGAAAAAATTGACAATTGAGGATTTTGAGAATCAGTCATATTGGATGAAATTCATTCAAAAGTTCAGCCGACTCTTCTCACCAATACTATGAAAAAAATACAACTTAAGCCTGGTGTGACACTCGTTGTTCACCCAACAACACAATTTAAAACCCTACACATTGCGGTCGATTTTGCGGCGCCGTTACTGACGCATACCATTTCGGCACGGGCATTGTTGTCTTATTTGACCGCTGTCAGTTCGCAAAAATATCCCGATCAGCAAGCCGTTGCGCAAAAAACAATTGATTTGTATGGGGCGCAGTTCCAAACAGATGTGGTACGTTTTGGCCAAACACACCATGTGCGTTACCATTTGCAATTGCCAGCGCCCACTTATATTGACCATGCAGAACATCTCCTTGGGGATGCTTTTGCTTTTTTACGGGATATGATTTTTGAACCATTGGTGACGGGTGATCAGTTTGATCAAGCGACGTTTGATAAAGAACGTCAAAGTTTGATCAACGAATTAGCGAGTCTACCTGATGATAAGCGCCGCTATGCCATGTTGAAACTGCGGGAACTCACCTATAGTGCACCGGCCATGCGGTTACCATCTTCTGGCCAAGTACGTGATGTTGAACAGTTAACGGCAACGGACGTTTTGGCGACGTATCGACAGATGATTGCCAATGATCCAGTTAATATTGTTGTGTATGGGGATATTGACGCTGAGCGTGTGGTGGCTGAATTAGCTAAATGGCCACTACAAGCGCGCCGTGACATGATGTTACAGCCGTTTTATCGTCAAGGCCTACGACCAGCTACCGTTGAATTGTCGGAAGCACAATTAGATATTAATCAGGCCATCCTGACGTTATCATATCAGTTGAGTTTGCCCCCAGATGATCCAAAGCGCTTTACCGCCTTAGTGCTAAACGCTTTATTTGGCGGTTCAGCCTTATCTAAATTGTTTACCAATATTCGGGAAAAAGCCTCGTTGGCTTATAGTATCTACTCGCGTTGGCAGCATGATACGGGGTTTATGACGGTGGCGGCTGGTTTAGATGCGGATAAAGTTGCACAGACTGATCGCATGATTCAAGCCGAACTCAAGGCGATTCAAGCGGATGAATTTAGTGACGAAATCTTTGATGCGATTAAAACGAGCTTAATTAACGATTATTTAAGTCAACAAGATTCACCTAACAGTGAAATTGAACTTGTCTTTTCTAGATTGTTAACACAACGTGAGACCAGCACTGCGGAGTGGGTAGCGGCGATTCAAGCGGTAACACCAGCGCAGGTGAGTGCTTTGGCCAACCAAGTGATTTTACAAGGAAGATTTACATTGATGCCAGAGGCGGATGCATGATAGAAAAGACATATCCAAAATTAAAAGAAACTGTTTTAACGACCGAGTTACCTAACGGGCTAACTGTGGTCATGGTACCAAAGCCAAATTATCATAAAACGTTTGCTGTATTAACGACACCATTTGGGTCATTGGCGCGCCAATTCCAAATCAATGATGAAGCACCGATTACCATTCCAGCTGGGACAGCCCACTTTCTGGAACACAAACTGTTTGAGAAGGCTGATGGGGATGCCTTTACGCGATTTGGTGAATTAGGTGCGGACGCCAACGCATTTACGAACCCGTATCAAACGAGTTATCTGTTTTCAACGACGCAAAACGTTTTGCCAGCCCTTGCGCATTTGCTTGATTTTGTGCAAACACCTTACTTTAGTGCACAAACGGTAGCCAAAGAACAGGGCATTATCGGTCAAGAAATTCAGATGTATGATGATGATGCCAACTGGGCCATTTATATGGGCTTGCTAGACCTCTTGTATCCAGGTGCGCCAATTGCCGAAGATATTGCGGGGACAAAGGCTTCCATTGCACAAATTACACCGGAGCTGCTATATCAAATTCATCGCGCTTTTTACCAACCTAATCAAATGACCTTGCAGGTGGTCGGTCATTTTGATCCAGATGAGGTGTTGGCACTGGTGATGGCTAATCAGGCGACAAAGACGATTGAAGCAGTAAATGTTCGTCGATTTGAGCCGGTCATTCCTGAACCAACTAAAAAGGAAACAATCCAAAAGTTTGATGTATCGCGGCCAAAAATTGCGTTAGGTATTCGATTACCAAAACTTGATGTAACGGGCGAAGCGGCAACCAAATTAACGCTAGCAGCTGATATCTTGGCGGATATTTTGTTTGGAGAGCAGACAGACTGGTATCAAAACCTGTATAATAAAGGTATTATCGATACGGAGTTTGAGACATCATTTGATTTGATGCATGCGTATCAATTTGTGAGTTTCTTTGCGGAAACAACTGAATATGACGCACTAACGGCTGCGATTCAGTCACAAATTGCGCAATATAAAACCATTTTGGCACATGCCGAATCGGCGTTTGAATCGTTACGCCGGGCGACACTTGGAGAGGGCATCCAACGTTTAAATGCATTAGAAAGTATCGCTTTACGGGGGGATGATGTGTTATTTGGGACAAACTTATTTGATAAGGTGATGCTTTTACAAGATTTAACATATAGTGATATACTAGATAGTGCTGAAAAAATATATCAGAACGCGACTTTACGACGTTTTGTTCTGAAAAAATAACATTGGACAAATTATGAGTGAAACTTTGACGAATCAAATAGGCGAACAGCTAAAAGCTGCGCGCCTGGCGAAAAATTTATCTTTAGAAGACGTGCAAGCAGCAACTAAAATTCAAGCACGTTATCTGGAGGCCATTGAAAATAACAACCTAAGCATTTTGCCTGGGGATTTTTATGTGCGCGCCTTTATTCGCCAATATGCGATTGCAGTGGGCTTGAATCCAGAAACGTTGCTAGGGGAAACAACACCACCCTCAATCTCAAGAAGTCGTGACTTGAGTCGGGCTCATCGTGATAATGATGGGGTGGTGCGTGCGGGGACAAATCCTAATCCGTCACCGCGTTCAAAATTTTCTGACATGTTACCAAAAGTTTGGTTGGCTATTTTTATTCTAGTTGGCCTGGTTGCGATTTGGTTTGCCATGACACATCTTGGCAACAATGACCAACAAAATAGTGATAGTGGCAATGTGTCAGTATCGACTTCAACGATACCAAGCAGCAGTAGCAGTGATGCTTCTAGCGCTGCATCGTCATCGGAAAAACCAGCAGAAAAGAAACCAGAGCCTAAAGTAACGTTGGGTACGCCAGAACAAAATACAGCGTTGCAAACAACAATTTATAACCTCTCAGGACAAGCCGATAAGCAACACACAATTAAAGTCACGGCGCAGGGTGCTGGGACTAATGTGAAAGTGACGGTTGGGACAACTGTGCTATTAAATGAATTGGTCAAGGCCGATAAAACGATTGATGTGCCTGCTGGTACTAATGCGGTGAATGTTCAATTCACCAATGTTGCCAATGCAACGATGACCTTTGATGATCAAAAAGTGGCAGTTATTGGAACGGCAACGCCATTTTGGAACGTTCTGTTCAATCTCAATAAGTAAGGGGCAATTATGAATCTTCCAAATCAACTCACTGTTTTTCGTATTATTCTTATTCCGGTTTTTATCTTATTATTATCGGTGCCTTATGCTTGGCAATCACTTGATGTGACAGGCGTGATGTTGCCATTGAATTGGTTGCTTGCTGCCATTGTGTTTGCGGTAGCATCAATAACGGATTTTTTGGATGGTCAAATTGCCCGTCGTCAACATTTGGTGACGAATTTTGGTAAGTTTGCCGATCCGTTGGCCGATAAGTTGTTGGTCATGACAGCCTTGATCTTTTTGACTGGGTTCAACGTGGTACCAGCTTGGATGACTGCCGTGATTGTGATTCGTGAACTAGCGGTTACTGGCTTACGTACCTTAATTGTAGAAAATAATGGGAAGGTCTTAGCGGCGCAGATGCCAGGTAAAATCAAGACTTTCTCGCAAATGTTTGCAATTTTCTTCTTATATCTTAAAGATGTGCCCTTTACTGCGATTGGGTTGCCGATTGGGGAAATCTTATTGTGGATTGCGGTGATCTTTACAATTTATTCAGGGATTGACTATTTCTGGCAGAACCGAGTGGTCTTTTCTGACGGTCTATAAAAGCGCGATAAGCGCTTTTTTCGTATCATCAAATAAGGTACGAACGCTGTCGAACAATTGTTCGTTAAATGCTTGCTTTTACGTTTAGAAACAGGTACACTATTGAGGTAAGATAAAAGGAGTTAGCTAAAAATGGTCACAAAAAAGACGACTAAAAAAGACGATAAAGATAGTCAAGCAAGCGGCCGTAAGGCGGCACTTGATGAAGCTTTAAAGCGTATCGAAAAGAATTTCGGTAAGGGATCAATCATGGTGTTGGGTGATAATGCACTGACACAAGTTGAGACTTATCCTTCAGGATCAGTTAAGCTAGATGTTGCTTTAGGCGTCGGTGGCTATCCTAAAGGACGTATTATTGAAATTTATGGGCCAGAATCTTCTGGTAAAACAACGTTGGCGTTACACGCCGTTGCTGAAGTGCAAAAAGCCGGTGGGACAGCCGCCTATATTGATGCCGAAAATGCCTTGGATGTGAAATACGCTGAAGCTTTGGGTGTTAAAAAGGACGAATTACTTTTGTCACAACCAGATACTGGTGAACAAGGGTTAGAAATTGCGGATGCTTTGGTGCAATCTGGCGCAGTGGATATCATTGTTGTGGATTCTGTGGCAGCGTTGGTACCACGTGCAGAAATCGAAGGGGAAATGGGCGACTCACACGTCGGCTTGCAAGCCCGTTTGATGAGTCAAGCCTTGCGTAAATTAGCTGGTACATTGAACCGTACTGGGACGGTTGCGATTTTTATCAACCAAATTCGTGAAAAGATTGGGGTAATGTTTGGTAACCCCGAAACGACCCCTGGTGGGCGTGCGTTGAAATTCTATTCAACGATTCGTTTGGAAGTGCGTCGGTCAACCCAGATTAAAGATGGCACAGATGTGACTGGAAACTTAACGAAAGTCAAAGTGGTTAAGAATAAGGTGGCGCCACCATTTAAGGTTGCTGAAGTTGATATCATGTACGGGAAGGGGATTTCACAAACTGGTGAAATTTTGGATCTTGGTGCGGAACAAGAAATTATCCGTAAGGCCGGTGCTTTCTACTATTACGGTGATATCAAGGTTGGCCAAGGCCGTGAAAAAGCGAAAGAATTCTTGGATGCACCCGAAAATGCTGCGATGCGTCAAGAAATCTATGCTAAAGTTCGTAACGCCTTTGGGATTGGTGATGGTGAATTGCCAGTAGAAGAGGCTGATGATGAGACAATTGAAGCCCCAGAAACACTGGCATTAGTCACTGATGACGATGATGATTTAACGGACGAACCAATTGTATAAATCCTGTAAAGAATAAATGGAAACGCTAGGGCGTGTCCATTTTTTTTGTTACAATGCAATTAAGCAAACAATTAGAGAGGCAGACATCATAATTAAAAAAGATGTGTTGGGATCATGACAAAAATTTTAGTAGTGGATGATGAAGCAGCAATTTCAACGTTATTGCAATATAACCTGGAAGAGAATAATTATGACGTCACAGTGGCAGAAGATGGCCAGACGGCTTATCAATTAGCCAGTCAACAGCAATTCGATGCGATTTTGCTAGATTTGATGTTACCAGGCATGGATGGCATGACGGTTTTGAAAACCTTACGTCAAGATAAGATTAGTACCCCAGTGATTTTGGTCACTGCTAAAGGGGATGAATTTGATCGGGTGTTTGGTCTAGAACTTGGAGCAGATGATTATATTACTAAGCCGTTTAGCCCAAGAGAAGTTATCGCGCGTTTAAAGGCAGTATTACGTCGTTCACAAGTTGATCATCAAGTCTCTGAAGAGGCAGATGTTATTAAGATTCAGGATCTGGTGATTGATGATAATAAGAAAGTTGTGACTAAGGCTGATAAAATTTTGACGTTGACGCCACGAGAATATGAATTATTGCTCTATTTTGCCCAACGTATTGGACGGGTCATTGATCGTGAAACGATTTTAACGGCGGTCTGGGGTTATGAATACACGGGTGAAAGCCGTATGGTCGACATGCATATTAGTAATTTACGGGAAAAAATTGAAGCCAATCCGAAGTCGCCGGTGCTCCTAAAAACGGTTCGTGGTTTCGGCTACACGATGGTGGTCTAACTGCGTAAAGATGACTTTACAATGATTTACATAACGATGACAGGTTTGTGCCTAGTTCTTTGACACAGCGTCGGTAGTATATAACTTGTAAACAAGGACTGGCACCCAAGAGCCACTACTACAACCAAGTTTACACTACATACGCTTCAATGAAGCCTTAGACAAGGGAGAATTACTCATGAACAAAGCAGTTGTCGGTGTTATCGGCGGTGTTGTCGTTATCGCAGCAGGTGTGGCATTGTATGCCAATTCAAATAAGAGCACAACCAAGCAAGACACACAAAAAACAGCCACTTCTAACCTCAGTGGTAAGGTGCTTGCCTTGGGATCGACGGCCTTGCAACCATTAGCAGAACAAGTTGCAACGTCATTCCAACAAAAAAATCCTGGTGTGACAGTGACAGTTCAAGGTGGTGGTTCAGGTGCTGGTTTGAGTCAAGTTGCTAGTGGCTCAGCACAAATCGGTAACTCGGACGTCTTTGCTGAAGAAAAGTCTGGTGTTGATGCTTCTAAGTTGAAGGATCACAAAGTCGCAGTTGTTGGTATTGCACCAGTCGTGAACGCAGATGTCCAAGTGTCAAATTTGTCAAAGACACAATTGCGTGACATCTTCACTGGTAAGATTACGAACTGGAAAGAAGTAGGCGGTAAAGACGAAAAGATCGTTGTGGTTAACCGTGCGACTGGTTCAGGGACACGTGCTGTCTTTGAAAAGAATGTGTTGGATGGTCAAAATGCTGTTCAAGCAACAGAGCAAGATTCTAACGGTACGGTTCAAAAGATTGTGTCAACCACACCAGGGGCTATTTCATACCTAGCCTTTGCTTACTTGGATGCTTCTGGTATCAAGGCACTTAACATTGATAAGGTAACGCCTGATACAAAGAATGTTGAAGACAATTCATGGCCAATTTGGGCATACGAACATATGTATACAAAGGGTGACGCGACAGGTGCCACTAAGGCATTCTTGGATTACTTCACAACTAAGGAAGTACAAAAGTCAATCGTACCAAAGCTTGGTTACATTGGTTTGACGGATATGAAAGTCACACGTGATGCGTCAGGTAAGGTTACAAAAAACTAATTTAAGTCATTTTTCAAAGTCCGCGTCAGCGGGCTTTTTTGTTATGATAGAGATATTGGAGTAAGGTAATGACAAAAAAATTATTAAAATTTCTATCGTTTTGGTTTATCAATTTTGTATTCTGTGGCGTCGTGAGTGGTTTATTGCAGCTCCATTTAAGACAGTGGCTGTTGCTTGTTTTAATCATGACTTTGGCAACTTTTGTCATTGTACTATGGGCTAATTTTTGGGAAAATCGCCAACAACAAGAGTTAAAAGTGATGGAAAAGCGGATGGCCGATACGGTTGCTGGTGAGACCCCAAGAGGCGTGTTGGCAGAACCAGGATCGCCTTATTACGCCTTGATTAAGCAATTTAATGTGATGCAACATCAGATCGAACAAGCACGTCAAACTGCACAACGTGATGTGACGAACTATCGTTCATTGCTAGCGAGCTTACCAGTTGGGGTGATTAATATTAATCGCGCCCATACTATTGATGTGTTTAATGAAACGGCGGCTGACCTGTTGGGCATTCAACGCCCCGAAACGCCGATTGCCGAAAGTATGGTGATTCGACAGTTCACGCTCTCTGAGCTGATTACCCAAACGTTTAATACGCAAAAAAATCAACAATCGATTTTGAATTTACAAATTAATGGCGATATGAAACAGTACGAAGTTAGCACTTTGTATCATCAAGGTAATCTGAAACATGCGGAAGTCATGATCATTATTTATGACTTAACATCGGTCTTACAAGTTGAGCGGATGCAGTCTGACTTTTTGGCGAATGCGTCTCATGAGCTAAAAACACCGCTAACGGCGATTACGGGTTTTATCGAAACATTACAAGGACCGGCCGGCGCAGATCAAGCCACGCGGGAGATGTTTTTGGCTATTGTGGCGCAGGAAGCCAAACGGCTATCGTCATTGGTCAATGATATTCTCTCATTATCACGTGTGCAACAAAAGCGAGAGGCTGTACAGACGGAGTTAGTGATTCATGATATGGTGGCCGAACAATGGCAGCATGTGATGCCATTGGCGGAGACTAAAGCCGTGCAATTGCGCAATGACGTGCCTGATGATTTTATCATTCGTGGTCTCAAAACAGACGTGGAAATGATTCTACAAAACTTGATTGTTAATGCCGTGAAATATAACGTCCAAGGTGGGGACATTCACGTGACGGCTTACAAGGATCATCAGCATTGGCAGTTAAATGTTAAAGATACGGGCATCGGGATTCCGACGAATCAACAATCCCGAATTTTTGAACGTTTTTATCGTGGGGATGAATCACGACAACGCAAAATTGCTAGTGGCACAGGCTTAGGTTTAGCCATTGTTAATGAAATTGTTAATAAGCACAATGGTGAAATTAAAGTACAATCACAAGTTGCGGTGGGCACAACAATCAGTGTGACGTTACCTTTGTAAATATTTCTTGACACAATCTTTACATTCACCCGCGATGACATTTACAAAACTTTAAGATAATAGGAGAGTAGTAGTTATTGTAGTTAAATCTTGGGAGGCATCAACATGTCGAAATCACATCGCGGGATGATTGTATCAACAATCGTCATCGTGGGTCTTATTGCGGCCATTGGCGCAGGTTACATTACACGTGATAAAAGTGCATCAGGCACATCAATCACGGCTGTCGGTTCAACGGCCTTACAACCATTGGTAGAAGCTGCCGGAGAAGAGTACACGAAAGCTAATCTTGGAACATTTGTCAATGTGCAGGGTGGCGGTACGGGTACCGGTCTAAGTCAAGTTGCACAAGGCGCGGTTGATTTAGGAAACGCTGATGTGTTTGCCGAAGAAAAGTCAGGGATTGATGCGACGAAGCTAGTCGATCATCAAGTGGCTGTTGTCGGCATTACACCGTTATTAAATAAAGAAAATGGGGTGACCAACTTGAGCACCCAGCAACTACGTGAGATTTTCACAGGTAAAGTCAAGAACTGGCGTCAAGTCGGTGGGCATGATTTGCCAATTGTGATTATCAATCGTGCAGCGGGCTCAGGGACACGGGCAACCTTTGAAAAGTTTGGTTTGATGGGCGATAAGAGTACTTCAGCGCAAGAACAAGATTCATCTGGTATGGTGCGGTCAATTGTTGCGACAACACCTGGCGCTATCTCTTATGCAGCCTTTGGGTACATCAACAATACTGTTGTGGCACCGACAATTAACCATGTCAAGCCAACTAACAGCAATGTCATCACTGGTCGCTATCCGATTTGGTCGTATGAGCACGTGTATACGAAGGGAAACCCATCTAAGCAGGTCGCCAAGTTCTTGGATTATTTATCATCAGAAAAAATACAAAAGACTTTGGTGCCAAAGCTAGGGTATATCTCAGTTCATGATATGCAAGTTATCCGTCAAGTCGATGGCCAGATCATAAAAAAATAATCTGACGTTTAGCTATCATGCATACGTCAAATCAGAACAGCATTTGAAATATAGTAGACAGTGGGCAACCACTCGTCAAATACTTTGGAGATAAAATGGATAACATTACAAAAAAGTTGATGCAAAAGTCAGAATCAACGAAGCAAGACGCAATGGGGCGGGCAATTAGTTTGTCTGCGTTGGCCTTGATCGTGCTTGTGGTCGTTTCAATTTTTGCTTTCGTTATGAGTCGTGGACTATCAACATTTTTCCAAGATGGTGTCAGTGTGAAAGAATTCCTCTTTGGCACAACTTGGAATCCATCAGTGATTAATCCACAAACAAAGCAGCCTTATGTCGGGGCGATGCCAATGATTATGGGCTCGTTCTTGGTAACGTTTTTAGCCGCAATTGTTGCCACACCATTTGCAATTGGGACGGCATTATTTATGACTGAAATTGCGCAAAAGCGTGGTACAAAAATCATGCAACCAATTATTGAATTGCTGGTTGGTATTCCATCAGTTGTTTATGGTTTCATCGGCTTAACAGTGGTTGTGCCATTTATTCGGACAGTGTTTGGTGGATCAGGGTTTGGTATCCTATCGGGTACCATTGTGTTATTCGTCATGATCTTACCAACGATTACGTCAATGACAGTGGATACGTTGAAGTCAGTCCCACGTCATTACCGTGAATCAGCTTTGGCAATTGGGGCAACCCGTTGGCAAATGATTTATAAAGTGATCTTGCGTGCGGCTACACCAGGTATCTTAACAGCAATTGTCTTCGGTATGGCGCGTGCGTTTGGTGAAGCCTTAGCCGTACAAATGGTGATTGGTAATGCAGCATTGATGCCACAAAACTTGATTTCACCAGCCTCAACCTTGACATCTGTCTTGACGATGGGAATTGGTAACACGGTTATGGGCTCACTACAAAATAATGTCTTGTGGACTTTGGCCATGATCTTGCTATTGATGTCACTTGTCTTTAACTTGATTGTGCGGGCTATCGGACGCAAAGGGGAAATGAAATAATGAATGCAAAAACTGCTGATAAAATCGCCACAGGCATCATTTATATGATTTCTGGGATTGTTGCGCTAATCTTAGCGGCCATGCTCGCCTTTATTTTAGTTCGTGGCGTACCACACTTGTCATGGCATTTCTTAACGGCACCAGCCAAAGCCTTTGAAGCTGGCGGTGGTATTGGCGTACAATTGTTTAACTCATTTTACTTATTAGTATTAGCGATGGCGATTAGTTTTCCAATCGCTTTAGCTGCGGCAATTTACTTGAATGAATATGCCCGCAAGGGACCTTTGACAACCATGGTTCGGACAGCAATCGAAATTTTGAGTTCATTGCCATCAGTTGTTGTCGGTTTGTTTGGTTTCTTGTTGTTCGTCGTGAAATTCCATTTTGGCTTTTCAATTTTGTCTGGCGCGATTGCGTTGACATTCTTCAACTTACCTTTGTTAACACGCTCAATTGAAACCAGTTTGGCACAAATTCCAAACTTACAACGTGAAGCTGGCTCAGCATTGGGACTATCACGCTGGGAAACAGTGATTCATGTCATCTTACCAGCAGCGGTACCTTCAATTGTCACCGGTGTTGTCTTGTCTGCCGGCCGTGTGTTTGGTGAAGCGGCGGCTTTGATTTATACAGCGGGACAATCAGCCCCAGCTTTGAACTTCAGTGACTGGAATCCGTTCAACATTTCTAGTCCGTTAAACCCAATGCGTCCGGCTGAAACCTTGGCGGTGCACATTTGGAAAATTAATTCTGAAGGCATTATGCCCGACGTGAGTGCAGTTTCTGCTGGTTCCTCAGCAGTGTTGATCATTGTTGTCTTATTGTTTAACTTCAGTGCACGTAAGCTGGGTACAAAGTTGCACAAAAAGCTTACCAGTGCTTAATGTGAGTTAATTGCAAGAAACAGTTGTCACAGTCAGTTGCGAGGCAATAAGACAGCCTGATTGTAGGCTTTATGGAGAAAAAATGGCAAATACGATTGATTTAAAACCAGTCAGTGAATTTATTTCAGATGAGGCACCTGAACGTTATATTTATAAGATGTCACCGGAAAAGCATGAAATTGCATTGTCAACACATGATTTGCAAGTTTATTATGGTGATAACTTGGCCTTGAGTGAAGGTGATTTAGCGTTTGAACGTTACAAAATCACGAGTTTAATCGGGGCCTCTGGTTCCGGTAAGTCAACCTTTTTACGGTCTTTGAACCGGATGAACGATGGCGTGGCCACGGTTAAAGGAAACATTATGTATCGCGGTGTTGATATTAACACAAAAGCGATTGATGTTTACGAAATGCGCCGCCATATTGGCATGGTATTCCAACGCCCAAATCCGTTTGCAAAGTCAATTTATAACAACATTACCTTTGCGTTGACACAACGTGGGATGACGAATAAGCAAGAATTAGACGAAATTGTTGAAACGAGTTTGCGTCAAGCTGCTTTGTGGGATGAAGTGAAAGATGAATTAAACAAGTCAGCCCTTGCTTTGTCAGGTGGACAAGCTCAACGATTGGTGATTGCTCGTGCATTGGCATTGAAGCCAGATATTTTGTTGCTTGATGAACCGTCAAGTGCGCTTGACCCAATTTCGTCAGCACAAGTTGAAGATACACTGCTTGAGTTGAAAAACAAGTATACGATCATTATCGTGACGCACAACATGCAACAAGCAGCGCGTATTAGTGATTACACGGCGTTCTTCCACATGGGAAAAGTCATTGAATATGATTTAACACGTAAAATCTTTACACGACCAAAAGTTGCGCTAACAAATGATTATATATCGGGGAACTTCGGATGACAGAGAGTACACAAAAGAATATTCTTGAAACGCGCGATGTGAAATTATGGTACGGTAAAAAAGAGGCCTTGCATGGCATTAACCTCTCATTTCCAGAAAAAGGCATTACGGCGCTCATTGGCCCTTCTGGATCAGGAAAGTCCACTTATTTGCGGGCGTTAAACCGAATGCATGATTTGGAAGATAACATTACAGTCACAGGGACATTTGACTTTAATGGCACCAATATTTATGCCCCAACAACTGATACAGTTGAGTTGCGTAAGCGCATTGGGATGGTCTTCCAACAACCTAATCCATTTCCATTTTCAATCTATGAAAATGTCATCTTTGGGTTGCGCTTAGACGGTGTTCGCGATAAAACGGTGCTCGATGAAGCCGTTGAAAAAGCGCTACGTCAAGCATCCGTTTGGGATGAAGTGAAAGATGATTTGCATAAGTCAGCGTTGGGCTTATCAGGTGGCCAACAGCAACGTGTATCGATTGCTCGTGTGCTGGCTACCTCACCAGAGTTGTTGCTGTTAGATGAACCAACATCAGCTTTGGATCCCGTATCAAGTCACAACATTGAAGAAACGTTGTTGAATTTAAGAAATGATTATGCGATGATTATTGTGACCCATTCGATGTCTCAAGCATCACGTCTATCAGATCGCACGGCCTTTTTCCTAAGTGGTAATTTGATTGAAGTGGATGCCACGAAAAACATCTTCTTAAACCCACAGCGCCAAGAAACACAAGATTACATCAGTGGCCGTTTTGGCTAAGCATAAAGGAGAAACAATATGCGACGTTTATTTGATGAAGAATTAGCTGACTTAGATAATTCATTTACAGAAATGGGGATGCTTGTCGCCCAAACCATTCAAAAGGCAGTGCAATCATTTGTCGATCATGATCGTGAAGGGGCGAAAGCCATTTTGGAAAATGATCATAAGATTAATGAACGCGAAGCAGCCATTGAAAAGAAGACATTTGAAATGATCGCGTTGTATCAACCCGTGACGACTGATTTGCGTGAAATCGTGACGATTTTAAAGGCTGTATCAGTCCTAGAACGTATGGGGGATCAAGCGCGTAACATTGCCAATTCAACGATTCGTGTGAAAGGCACTAAGCATATTGCCAGTGTCGAAAAAGAATTGGGTGAAATCGGCGAACAAGTGGCAACGATGGTTTCTCGTGTGATGGATTACTACGTTAAAAATGATGCTTTAGGCGCGGAAACAATCGCTGAAGAAAACCAATCATGGTCAAATCGGGCAGCCAAGGTTCGTTTGGATTCCGTAAAAGGCATGAAGGATGATCCAGAACTTGTCGATTCAGCGGCTGATTATTTGGTGATTGCTGGGTACTTGAAGCGTATTGGTGACTATACCATCGATATTGCCGAGTGGATCGTTTATAAGCGTACAGGTAAAATTATTGAATTAAACCCTGGTTACAACTACTTTATTTAATATATACTCCCCATCATTGCGCTCAGTTTTGTGACAATGATGGCAGAAAAATGACTGAACAACCCGTTCAGTCATTTTTTCTACTCATCATATTTAAATATTTGGTATAATAAATTTATAACGTTTCCGATAAGATGCTTTATATCAATGTTTAAAGCGCTTACACGATTGACTGGAGGGGCCTATGCCATTTATCGCAAGATTAGTCACCACGATGATTGTCTTTATGGTGACAGCCGCGCTATTTCCTAGCGGTTTTAGCGTTGAGAACTGGCTGACGGCTCTAGGGGCGGCCTTTGTATTGGCACTGCTAAACATGCTGATTAAGCCAGTATTATTACTCTTAACGTTGCCACTCAACATCATGACTTTTGGTTTATTTACGATTGTTATTAATGCGTTGCTATTAGAAATGACGGCATGGTTGGTAGGTGGTTTTACGTTTGCCGGTTTTGGCTGGGCAATTTTAATGGCCATTGTGTTATCGATTGTGAATACAATCTTGACCTCTGATGTATAAATAGATTGAGAAAGATAGTAGTATGATACAGAATTCAGTGACAGTAAAACAGTTGGTTGATCATACCAAGTTAGAGATTGTGTCTGGGGAGCAGTATTTAGATCGGCCAATTACAACCGCCGATATTTCCCGACCTGGCCTAGAAATGACAGGGTATTTTAATTATTATGCGCCCGAACGTGTGCAATTGCTTGGGATTACTGAAACATCCTTTTCTGAACGGATGGGACACGATGAACTCTTGATGGTCTATCGCCGGATGGCCGATGTGACGACTCCAGCTTTTGTGGTGTCAACGGGGTTGCCTATCAGTGACGAGTTAAAGCAAGCAGCGGAAGAGGCACATATTCCAATTTTGACGTCAACTTTGACGTCGTCGCGTATTTTATCGAATATGACTTACTATTTGGGTGGCCAATTATCACCTCGTGAGAGTGTACACGGCGTTTTGATTGACGTGTATGGCTTAGGTGTGTTGATTACTGGAGATGCCGGGATTGGTAAAACCGAAGCAGCATTGGAATTGATTCAACAAGATAAGGCCCGTTTGGTTGCCGATGATCGCGTGGATATTTATCAAGAAGATGAAGAACGTTTGATTGGCGAACCAAGCGACGTACTTCGTAATATGATGGAAGTGCGCGGCGTTGGTATTATTGACGTGCAACAAGTTTACGGTGCTGTAGCCGTGCGTTCACACGCCACGATTGCGGTGAATATTCATCTCTCAAACGGTAAAATTGGTGAAGCGAACTTTGATCGCTTGGGCAATGATAATGATACGTTGGAAATTTTAGGCGTGAAAATTAAGCGTATGGTTGTGCCGGTCACCCCTGGACGTAATACGTCGAGTGTGATTGATGCGGCCGCAGTTAAATTCCGTACGGCTAATATGGGCATTGATCCGCTCAAAACGCTTGAAGCCCGGATGGCTGCTGAAATGGCCAAGAACGAAAAGAAAGATTTGGAGAACAAACATGACTAAACTGGCCGTACTCGGAGCAGGGTCTTGGGGCACAGCTTTAGCAAATACCGCCGCAGAAAATGGGCATGATGTGCGTTTATGGACACATAACCCAGACCAAGCGGTTGAAATCAACACGCAACATACCAACGACAAGTATTTACCACAAGCACAGTTGTCGGAACAATTGGTTGCCACCAGTGACATGGCAGAAGCCGTGGCAGATGTTGATATTGTTTTGAGTGTGGTACCAACTAAAGCGGTTCGCGAAGTGGCCCAACAACTGGCTGACGTCTTAACGGCGCAACAACAGACCGTGATTTTGGCACACGCCACGAAAGGGCTTGAGCAAGGCACTTACAAGCGTATTTCTGAAATGATGGCGGAAGAAGTACCAGCTGCTTATCGGTCAGCGATTGCTGTGGTATCAGGACCGTCACACGCTGAAGATGTTATCCGACATGATTTAACGGCGGTGTCAATTGGGAGTGAGGACGAAGCAGCAGCTAAGTTGTTGCAAACAGTTTTGTCAAACCAAACCTTCCGTGCTTATACCAACCATGATTTGCTTGGTTCAGAGTTGTTTGCAGCCTTGAAAAATATTGTTGCCATCGGCTCAGGCGCATTAGTCGGACTAGGATATGGCGCTAATGCACAAGCTGCCTTATTGACGCGTAGTTTAGTGGAAATGCGGGCGCTTGGATTAGCCATGGGTGCTAAAGAGGAAACCCTCTATGAATTAGCGGGCATCGGGGACTTAATCGTCACCGGTATGTCACCCAATTCGCGCAACTATCGCGCTGGTATGGGACTTGGGCAAGGCAAAACATTGGCGCAAGTCACCGAAGACATGGGCATGGTGATTGAAGGCGTGAACACGACAAAGGCCGTGTACGATTTTGCCCAAACTTATCAAGTTGATATGCCGATTACAACGGCGATTTATCAAGTGTTGTATGAAGATAAACCGTTAGCACAAGCAATTGCTGATTTGATGGCGCGGCCACTAAAATCTGAAGATTAGGCATGATTGTTGTGTTAGGTTGAGGAAAAGGAAAGCGAGTTATAAATTATGAAACCAGTACGTAAGGCAATTATTCCAGCAGCAGGACTTGGGACACGTTTTTTGCCAGCCACAAAAGCTTTGGCAAAGGAAATGTTACCAATTGTTGACACACCAACGATTGAATATATCGTGCGTGAAGCGATTGCCTCAGGTATCGAAGAGATTGTGATTGTTGATGGTAAGTCAAAGCGATCAATTGAAGACCACTTTGATTCAAATCCGGAATTGGAAAACAACTTGCGCGACAAGGGTAAGGACGAATTACTTAAAATTGTGCAAGAAACAACTGACATTAACATGTACTTTATTCGTCAGTCACACCCAAAGGGCTTAGGGGATGCGGTCTTAACAGCCAAGGCCTTTATTGGAGACGAACCTTTCGTCGTGTTGCTTGGTGATGATTTGATGGAAGATGATGTGCCATTGACAAAGCAATTGATTGACCGTTATGAAGAAACTGGTGAATCAACTTTGGCGGTGATGAAAGTACCACATGACCAAGTGTCAGAATACGGGGTGATTGACCCAGCCGCTGAAGCTTCAAAGGGTCTCTTCCGTGTTAAGACGTTCGTGGAAAAGCCTAAGCCAGAAGATGCACCTTCTGACTTGGCCATTATTGGACGTTACTTGTTAACACCGGAAATTTTTGAAGAACTTGAAAACACAGCGCCTGGTAAGGGTGGTGAAATCCAATTAACGGATGCCATTGATTCATTGAATAATCGTCAACACGTTTATGCCCATGAATTCAAGGGAAACCGTTATGACATTGGCTCAAAGATTGGTTTCTTGGAAACTAATATTGAATTTGGCTTGAAGCACCCACAAACCAAAGATCAATTACGCGCTTACATCAAGGAACTTGCTGCCAAGTTGTAAAGTTCAAATCACGAGACAAATCCAGTTGTGTCGTGTAAAATAGGGTTAACAAAAAGTAAGTGAAATGAGGGCAACAAATTGACAGACTATAAGCAATATGATGTTGTGATTATTGGGGCGGGTCCAGCCGGCATGACGGCGGCAACCTATGCATCACGTGCCGATCTTTCCGTTTTGATGTTAGACCGTGGTATTTATGGTGGCCAAATGAATAATACGGCTGAAGTTGAAAACTATCCAGGTTTTGACTCGATTTTGGGACCAGATTTGGCCGAGAAAATGTATGCCTCATCAACACAATTTGGTGCGGAATATGGCTTTGGCATGGTTGAAGAAATCACGTTAGATGGTGAAGACAAGCTCATTCATACGGATATGGGTGACTATAAGGCTAAGGTTTTGATTATTGCGACTGGTTCTGAGCATATTCATTTAGGTAAAGACGGTGAAGAAGACTATCAAGGCCGTGGTGTCAGCTACTGTGCGGTCTGTGATGGTGCCTTTTTCCGTAATGAAGATGTTGTCGTTGTTGGTGGCGGTGATTCTGCTATTGAAGAGGGACTATATCTGACAAACTTGGCCAAGTCAGTCACTGTATTGCATCGTCGCGATAAGTTGCGTGCGCAACAAATTATTCAAGACCGTGCTTTTGCTAATGACAAAATGGCATTTAATTGGTTTACTGAAGTACTCGCAATTACTGGTGACGGTGAAAAGGTGACGGGTCTTGATGTGATCAACAACCAAACGCAAGAAGTATCACATATTGATGCGAGTGGTGTCTTTATTTATGTTGGCTTAAAGCCCAACACACAAGGCTTTGAAAATTTGAATATTACTGATGATGAAGGTTGGATTATCACGGACGACAAGATGCAAACTGCCATTCCTGGTATTTTTGCAATTGGTGACGTGCGTGCCAAAGATCTCCGCCAAATTACGACAGCTGTCGGAGAAGGTGGGATTGCGGGTCAAGGGGCTTACACTTATATTAGCCAATTACCGTCAAAATCAGCAGCGCCGACGGCGCAATGAAAAGCAAATTGTTAAAATTTGCTTTTTTATTTTAGCCAAAAAGAACAGCGTATAATTTTAATATAAATTCCTAAATGATAGTTATAACAACAATGTAAGAAAATGTAATTTTCTGAAAGTTTTACACTATTTATTACATTTGGAAAACGTTTGACATTTAAAAATCGGGATATTATAATTACTTGTGTAGAAATGCACAAAGCATGTTTTGTTTGAAAAAATTGGAACCGGTTTTAATCAGATTTTGAGGAGAATGTCATGAGAAGTCAGGATAAATGGCTCACTAAAATTGCCTTTTTAGGTATTTCATTTATGTTAACAAGTGCTTACGCCATCAACGGTGCTTTGCCGCAAATGGCAGAAGCCCTTGGCGTTACGGCAACTGAGGCGCAAGCGTTATCAACAACACCATCTATCTTTGTGACGATATTTGTCCTATTTAGTGCTTTTATCGCAGCAAAGTTGGGGGATAAGAAGACAATCGCGTTGGGGATGATTTTGGTCGGTGTTGCAGGTGCGGTGCCATTGTTCGTCGCATCTTATCCCGTTATTTTAGTATCACGCATGGTCCTCGGGGCTGGCTTAGGTATTTTCAATTCATTGGCTGTGTCAATGATTGCGGTGATGTACCAAGGCCAAACGCGAGCAACGATGTTGGGTTGGCGTGCTGCGGTTGAACAAATTGGTCAAGCAGTTTTGACATTTATTGCCGGATTGTTGTTGGCCTTTGGTTGGCAAATGACTTTCTTGGTTTATCTCTTAGCCTTCCCAATTCTTTACCTCTTTTATCGTCAAGTGCCTGAAACATCAGACATGGTCAATGAAGCAGAGGCGGAAGCAGAAGCAAAAGATGACAAGACAACGCCAGCTATTCGTCCAGCAACTAAGATGAGCCCAATGGTTTGGGTCTTGGCATTCTTTGCAGCTTTCTTGGTAATTGACTATATGGCCATTCAATTGAGTTTCCCATTCATGGCTCAAAATGTTGGGGTTAACGGTATGGTGGTTTCAACGATTCTTTCCTTCATGCTGGTTGCGGCTATGATGGGTGGTATCTTGTATGGGACAGTTCAAAAAATCTTTGGTCGTTATACGTTACAGGTTGGCCTATTGTTGATGGCGGTCTCAAACTTCTTGGTGGCCTTTTCAAACCAAAATTTTATTATTTTGACAATTGGGGTTTTGTTGATTGGTTTCCCAATGCAACTGATCTCACCATTTATTTTTAGTCAATTACCACAATTGGCACCTTTGAAAAAGCAACCATTGGTCACATCAATTATCTTGATTGGCTTTAACGTTGGCGTGTTCGTTGAACCATTTGTCTTGTCACTGATGTCGGGCATTTTGGGGAATCCAACACGTAATGCGGATTCCGCAGCTTATACAACAACACCGGTTTTGGCCTTTATCCTACTTGGTTTAACGGTTATCACCTTGATTACCAATCGCAAAAAGAAGGCTTAAAATCATATTGGGCGCCAACTTGCGGCGCCATACAAGTAGCATGAACTGAACAATAAACAGCGTAATTAAGCGTAAATAAAGGAGAACGAACATGAAAAAGCTCACCAATGAAGTGATGCTCATTACATATGCTGACTCACTTGGTAAGAATTTGAAGGAATTAGATCAAGTGTTGTCAAATGAATTGGATGGTGTTGTTGGTGGTGTCCACGTTTTGCCATTCTTCCCATCAACAGGCGACCGTGGCTTTGCCCCTGAAGAATATGAAACAGTTGATCCAAAGTTTGGGGACTGGTCTGACATTGACAAGTTAGCTGAGAAGTACTACTTGATGTTTGACTTCATGTTGAACCACATTTCACCACAATCAAAGTATTTCCAAGACTTCTTAGAAAAGAAGGAAGACTCAGAATACTATGACATGTTCTTGAAGTATTCTGAATTCTGGCCTGAAAACCGTCCAACAGCCGAAGATATCGATTTGATTTATAAGCGTAAGGATAAGGCACCATTTGCGCCCGTAACATTTGCGGACGGCACAACAGACCAAGTTTGGAACACATTCGGTGACCAACAAATGGATTTGGATGTCACAAAGCCAGTGACAAAGCAATTCATCAAGGATTCATTGATTAACCTTGCCCGTCATGGTGCGTCAGTGATTCGTTTGGATGCCTTTGCTTACGCTATCAAGAAGTTGGATACAAACGACTTCTTCGTTGAACCAGAAATCTGGGACGTTTTGAACGAAGTACGTGAAATCTTGGCAGCAGAAGGTTCTGAAGTTTTGCCAGAAATCCATGAACACTACAAGATTGTGCGCAAGATTACGGATCATGACATGTATTCATATGACTTTGCGTTGCCATTGATTACGTTGTACTCACTTTATTCAGGTAAGACAAACCGTTTGGCTGACTGGTTGCGTCAAAGCCCAATGAAGCAATTTACAACATTGGATACACACGATGGTATTGGTGTTGTTGATGCCAAGGACTTGTTGACACAAGAAGAAACAGACTTTACAACTGAAGAAATGTACAAGGTTGGGGCTAACGTGAAGAAGATCTTCTCATCAGCAGCCTACAATAACTTGGATATTTACCAAATTAATACAACTTATTACTCAGCTTTGGGTAATGACGATGCCGCTTACTTGCTAGCACGTGCGACACAAATCTTTGCACCAGGTATCCCACAAGTTTATTACGTTGGTTTGTTGGCAGGTGAAAACGACCTTGAATTGTTGGAAAGCACAAAGGAAGGCCGTAACATCAACCGTCACTATTACGACCTTGAAGAAATTGCTGAAACAGTTAAGCGTCCAGTTGTGTCAAACTTGTTTGACTTGCTTCGCTTCCGTAACACAAGCTCAGCCTTTGATCTTGATGGTGAGATTAAGGTTGAAAACAACGGTGACAATGATTTGACAATTACACGTACATCAGCTGATGGTCAAACAACTGCCGTTTTGACAGCTGACTTTGCGACAAAGCAATTCAAAGTCACTGAAAATGATAAAGAAATTTTCAACACACAGGCTTAATGTAACCAAAGCGCTTTGGCGCTTTTTTTAGTATATAATTAAGGCAAGGAAAAGGGCCTGTCTATGATCATATTAGCTACAAACTTACCAACTGTCATTAATCATATTCTGTCAGCAGATCAAGCTTTTGCGTGGTCAAAATTTGTCGTGATGTTTCTGCTGATTTTTATTGAAACAGCCGGGATTGTCACGGGTTTTATTCCTGGCGATACGATTTTGACATCGGTAGGGAGTGTTGCAGGCTTACATCATAATCTGTGGGAGCTATTAGCAGATTGTTTGGTGTTTGGTTTGGCGTCACTTTGTGGTGATGCTGTGAACTACTGGTTTGGGGGCTTTTTAACCCGACAGATTGGTCGTATTCCCTTTTTAAAAAAGTATCTATCGGGCGGCGTCATTGATCGCTTGGCAGTTGATTTCCATCCCAAACGGTGGTTATTGTTCATTGTATTAGGGCGCTTTTTACCGTTTATTCGCGTGGCGGTACCATTGTTAGCGCAACGTTTGGGATTGCCTTTTGCCAGTTATATTAAAATGGCAGCGTTTGCTAGCTTTTTATGGGCGGTTACCATCACATCACTGGGTTATTTTATCGGTCATTTGGCTATCCCACATGAATGGCTTACGATTGGGCTGGTGGTCATAGCGGTTGCCTTGATTGTTGGGTTACGCTCACCAAAGTTACGACGCGCCGTCTTGAACTTATTAGTTCGGAAATAGGTTACGTTTGTTATAATTATGATGAGATAAGTTATAGGAGAAAATCATGCATTATCAAGAAACTTTAGCACAGTGGCAAGCGGCAGATTTGCCTGACTATTTGGCCGATGAGCTTGCCTCATATACACCAGAGCAGCAAGAAGAAGCTTTTTATCAAAATTTGAGCTTTGGAACAGCAGGTATGCGTGGTGTTTTGGGTGCGGGAACTAACCGAATGAACATCTTCACGGTACGCCAAGTTACCGAAGCCCTAGCGCGTTATATTGCGTCACAAGGGGATGAAGCGAAAAAGCGTGGCGTTGTGATTAGCTTTGATTCACGCCATTTTTCACCTGAATTTGCAGCTGACGCAGCTAAAGTTTTGTCAGCACATCAAATCAAAGTTTATCTCTTTAGTAGCTTGCGGCCAACGCCGGAACTGTCTTTTGCTGTGCGAGAATTGGGGACATTTGCTGGTATCATGATTACGGCATCACACAATCCCAAGGAATACAATGGCTATAAGGTTTATGGTGAAGATGGTGGCCAAATGGTACCGGAAGCCGTCGATGCTGTCGTGAATGAATTAGCTGGCATCTCTGATATCTTTAATATTGCCCTTGATGAAGACCAAACTTACGTTGAAGTGATTGATCAAGCCATTGACGAGAAATATTTGGCAGCTATGAAGACAGTCACGGTTGATCCTGAATTGGTTGCTAAAGAAGGGAAATCGTTAAAGTTTGTCTACTCACCACTGCACGGAACCGGTCAATATATTGGGGAAAAGGCCTTGCAACAAGCAGGCTTTACCAACTATACGATTGTGAAGGAACAGGCTGTGATTGACGGGGATTTCCCAACCGTTGCCAAGCCAAACCCAGAAGATGCAGCGGCATTAGAAATGGCCATTGCTTACGCTAAGGAAACAGGTGCCGATGCGGTCGTTGCCACAGATCCCGATGCTGACCGGATGGGGGCTGCTGTTCGTTTAGCCGATGGGACTTTCCAAGTCTTGACTGGTAACCAAATTGCCGCTGTTTTGGTGAATTATTTGTTGACAGCCAAGCAAAACACCGGCACATTGCCAGATAATGGGGCGATTGTGACGTCAATTGTGTCGTCACGTTTTGCCTCAAAGATTGCTGAGAGCTTTGGCGTGACAACAGCTGATGTGTTGACTGGCTTTAAGTACATCGCGGCAACCATTGACGAATATGAAGCAACACAAGAAAAGACGTTCTTATTTGGTTTTGAAGAGAGTTTTGGCTATCTCGTTAAGCCTTTTGCCCACGATAAAGATGCCATTCAAGCCCTCGTGTTGTTTGCAGAAGTAGCGGCTTACTATAAGTCACAAGGCCAAACATTTGCGGATGGTTTGCAAGCTTTGTTTGACAAGTACGGCTATTTTGAAGAAAAGACGATTAGTTTGGACTTCCCAGGTGTGCATGGCAATGACGATATGGCAAAAATCATTGCCAAGTTCCGTGATCATCAACCAGAAACGATTGGAGGGATTACTGTTAGCCGCGTGCAAGACTTCTCGACTGGTCTAGAAACTGATGCTGACGGCCAAGTCACAACATTGACACAGCCAAAAGCTAATGTCTTGAAGTATTGGTTAGCTGATGGCTCATGGGTGGCTGTACGCCCATCAGGGACTGAACCAAAGTTGAAGTTCTATATTGGGGTCACTTCGGATTCACAAGCCGCTTCACAAGCCAAAATTGACACGATCACAGCAGATTTGATGACTTATACAAAATAGTGCTAGACATGGCATGAATTATTTGTTACACTAAGAAAAGCCGTAAGGCAATATTAACGATAATCCGCTGTGCGTTTAGCCTGAGGGCGAGTGTAAGATTGTCGGCTAGGAGAATGACCAATGCGTCAAAACAGTATTTTAGAAAACGTTACATCAGTACAATTGCGTTCTGACATCCCTGACTTCCGCGCTGGTGACACTGTTAAGGTGTACGCTAAGATCGTCGAAGGTTCACGTGAACGTATCCAATTGTTCGAAGGTGTTGTTATCAAGCGTAAGGGTGCTGGTATTCAAGCAACTTACACAGTGCGTAAGATCTCATCTGGTGTTGGTGTGGAACGTACGTTCCCATTGCACTCACCACGTGTTGATAAGATTGAAGTTGTACGCTATGGTGCCGTTCGTCGTGCCAAGTTGTACTACCTCCGCGCTTTGCAAGGTAAGGCAGCACGTATCAAGGAACGTCGTCGCGACGTATAATCCGAGAAAAGACACCGCGAGGTGTCTTTTTTTTTATTAAAATACCGACAATCCCACCGGATTTTTTTGGGGACACGGGAAAATAATATGGGATATGGACTTGTCATAGAGGCGTAATATAATAGCAAAAGTTGTGATATATGCAAAAATCGCATGAAGGTATATAATAAAAACATACTCAAAGATATTTGAGTTTCATTACTCCCCTAGTAATGTTTCAATCAGCCCCCCCAATTACTGATTGATAAATCGATAGCTACGGTTATCATCCCCTGACCATTGCCCTCTTCGGTCAGGGGTTTTTTTATGGCATTTGGTCACGTTGTGCGAACCTATGTTCGTTAAGTGTGATAAGATAGGGATATGACAGAGTTTTTATTGACAACTGATACACGTAAAATTCTCCATGTTGATATCGACGCCTTCTATGCCCAAGTCGAGATGCGTGACAATCCGGCATTACGCCACCAGCCATTAATTATTTCGCGTGATCCAGCAGAAACTGGGGGTCGTGGGGTGGTGACGACGGCGAACTATGTCGCGCGCCAACTCGGCATTCATTCGGCCATGCGATCCGCAGAAGCGCGGCGTTTAGCGCCAGACGGGATCTTTTTGACCCCTGATTTTGCCAAATATAAAGCCATTTCTAAGCAAATTCATGCTGTTTTTCGGACAATTACGCCAAAAATCGAGCCGGTGGCGTATGATGAGGCCTACTTAGATGTGACCGACAATGCGTTGCCAGGCGCAATGCTGGCCGCACAGTTACGACACGACATTTATAAACAAACACGGTTAACTAGTTCGGTGGGTGTATCGTATAACAAACTATTAGCAAAGTTGGGGTCTGAATTTAATAAGCCAAACGGTGTGACGGTGATTACACCGGAAAACTGCCTCGCTTTTTTAGATCATTTACCGATTGGTGAATTTCGTGGGGTCGGTGAGAAAACGCAAGCTAAGCTAGCAGCCCTTAATGTACTTGATGGTGCCGCCTTGCGGCAATTATCACGCGAAACGTTAGTGGCGCAATTTGGTAAGTTGGGTGAAAATCTTTATTGGCAGGCGCGTGGCGTCCATTTTGGTGAAGTCAAGTGGCAACGCCAACAGCAATCAGTGGGTAAAGAGGAAACTTTTGCGCAGTTTTTACACCATGATGAACTGGTACGTGCCGAATTTAAAAAGTTAGCGAGTGGTATGATTGCGGCTTTGAAGGCTCGTGGGTTGGTTGGCCGGACGTTAAATGTTAAAATTCGGGATGAAAAATTCCACACCACAACCCGGGCAATCACACAGGTAGAACCTTGGTTGCTTGCTGAAGATCTCTTGGTGAATACAGCCCAAGCGATTTTTGATGAGGTGGTAACAGGCCCGTATGCCATTCGTTTATTAGGACTGTCAATGAGTAATTTACAGCCAAGCGGTTTTGAAGAAATGACCTTGTTTTAAACATGTTATACTAGTATACATATAGTCACGATAAATTTAAGATAACACGAGAAAGATAGATTAATGTCAGCAATTGAAGAACAAATATTAGCAGAAATAAAGCGATATGACACCATTATTATTCATCGCCACCAGCGCCCAGATCCTGATGCGTACGGTGCGCAATTGGGCTTAAAGGCGATTTTAGAAGCTAGTTTTCCAGACAAGCAGATTTATGCAGTTGGGAAGGCTGTCCAAGGTTTAGCTTGGATGAGTGAAGACGACACCTTTATGGATGACGTGCCCGATAAAATGTATCGTGATGCGTTGGTCCTTGTGGTGGACACCGCCAACGCGCCACGAATCGATGATCAAAGATGGCCAAACGGATTAGAAATTATTAAAATCGATCATCATCCCAATGATGAACCTTATGGGGATTGGCAATGGGTTGAAGCGGGTAAATCAGCGACAAGTACGATGATTTATGAATTCTATGAAGCGCTCAAAGACCAAGGTTTGGTTATGAACGCTAAGGCGGCTCGTTTATTGTATATTGGTATTGTTGGTGATACTGGACGTTTCATGTACAGTATGGATCAAGAAACTTTCCGCGTGGTATCAGAATTATTTGGTTATGACTTCGATTACGAAGCTGTTTTGCACCATATGTCGACGATTTCGGAAAATGCCGCTAAATTGTCGGGTTATGTGCTGCAAAACCTCACGATTTTACCATCAGGATTTGCCTATGTGGTCTTAACCAAAGCACTCTTGGAACAATTTGATCTGCAAGATTCAGGCACGGCGTTTGTTGTGCCATTGCCGGCGACAATCGACAAGGTTAAGGCGTGGGCAATTTTTGAAGAACAAGATGAAGGCAATTATCGTGTGCGGCTCCGTTCACGGACGATTGTCATTAACAAAATTGCGAACCAATTTGAGGGTGGGGGCCATCCAATGGCCTCTGGTGCCTGGGCACAAACCGCTGAAGATATTGAACGTTTGATCAATAGTGTCAATGCTGCTTTGCTTGAACAAGGCGGCGACAAAGAAGTTACCTCAGCCACAAACTGAGTAGAATGAAAGTAGAGAAAATTGATGGCAGAAACTGCAAACCAATTTGGACAATTTAATTTAAAACCAGAAATCATTATTGCGTTGACTAAGATTGGCTTCACCAAGCCAACCCCTGTCCAAGCAAAATTAATTCCAGCGATCTTGCAAGGCAAAGATGTCGTTGGCCAATCACAAACAGGTTCAGGGAAAACGCATACCTTTTTGATTCCCATTTTTAACCAATTAGAACAAGACCGCCAATACGTACAAGCAGTCATTACAACGCCGTCACGTGAATTGGCTGCTCAAATTACAAAAGCAGCCAAGGAATTTGCGTCACAGCTCAATCCCGATATTACAATTGCTGAATATGTTGGTGGGACGGATAAGCTCCGTCAAATCAAGCAGTTGGAAAACAACCAACCACAAATTGTTATCGGGACACCTGGCCGAATTAAAGATTTGGTTGAATCTGGTGCCTTGAAGCTACATGCTGTGCACACCATGGTCGTCGATGAAGCAGATATGACCCTTGACATGGGCTTCTTGACAGAAGTAGATTATATCGCCGGTGCAATGCCAAAAGACTTACAGACATTGGTCTTTAGTGCTACAATGCCAGAAAAGCTCAAGCCGTTTTTAAAGAAATATATGGCAAACCCGCTTTTTGAAGCGATTCCAGTCTCAACAGTCATTGCTGACACAATTGAAAATTGGTTGTTAGCCACAAAGTCAAAAGATAAGAACGATGTGATTTACCAAGTCTTAACGACGGGAAACCCTTATTTGGCCCTAATTTTTGCCAATACCAAGGATCGTGCCAAAGAAATTGCTTCTAATTTGCGTGGCCGTGGCTTGAAGGTTGCTGAAATTCATGGTGATATCGAACCTCGTGAACGTCGTCGGGTGATGAAGGCCATTCAAAACTTAGAATATCAATATGTTGTCGCAACCGATTTGGCGGCGCGTGGAATTGATATTGAAGGGGTTTCTCATGTGATTAACGATGATATCCCGTCAGAACTTGAATTCTTTGTTCATCGTGTTGGGCGAACAGGCCGTAATGGCATGCCTGGTTTGGCGATTACATTGTATGGTCCAGATGAAGAAGATGAAGTGGCAGAGCTTGAAGCTTTGGGCATTGATTTCAAGGCCATGCAGTTGAAAAACGGGGAATTCGTGCCGGTAAAAGATCGCCGTGCGCGAACACAACGTGTTGCGACAACTAGAAAGCTTGACCCAACGATGGTGGGGATGGTTAAAAAGAAGAAGAAGGTTGTGAAGCCGGGCTATAAGCGTCAAATTAAGTCAGCTATCCAACGGAAAAACCAAATGGATCGTCGTATTGCCAAGCGTGAAGAAATGCGTGCAGTACGTAAGTCAAACAAAAAGCGCGGCGGTGCCTAAACCGCTCATCATCATAAAAAAGCACGCTGTCCTTATTTAACAAGGATAGCGTGCTTTTTATCGTTGACCGGGACGTTGGCCGGCTTTAATGACTTTGGTTTGAATCAGGTTGACGACTTCCGGATTTTCGGGCAAACTCGAATGTTGCGCATTTGCCCCAGAAACGGTAATTTGCGTATATGATTTGACTTTGTTTTGATAAATATATTTACCAGCCAAGACACTTTCAACGGGGACAATCCCGTCATCGGTATAGTCATCAGTCCCTGCAACTGAGTACATGACTAAATTGTCGGGCAACTGATTATTGTCGGCGATGAAATCATTGAGCATTTCGGTCCGGCGTTGCATGGAGGTTTCAGAGAAGTTAAACGGTGTACCCAGGGTCATGAGCGTCGGAATATTAAAGGACGATGCTGCGTAATCTTGTTCTAAATAATTTGTCCAAACAAGGCCACCGTTGGAATGACCAATGGCAGAAAAGTCTCGGAAATGATAACGATTCTGGATTTCGGTTAAGGCGAGGTTTAGCCACTTAGTTTGTTTTTTAATATTACTGTAGCCGTCACGATTATCTTGGAAGCCGACGACAATAAAAGGTTGGCGATCTCTCGGATTGAGCTTGCCATGGAAAACGAGTTGATTATTCTCGTTGACTTGAACCTTAAGAATACTATGCACGGGCCCAGTGGCATTTAACTCTTTAAATAAATCGTCAAATCGGTTGATTGTGGCGCTAGAACCAGGCACAAAAATAATGGGTTTCATGCGTGAATTTTGAATTTTGGCTTCTTTGTCACTAGATTGGACAATGGCTTTGTGACTAAAAAAACCAAGCACCAAGAGCAAGATAACGCTCGTGATTAAGATGAGTTTATTTTTCACCAGGTACCTCCAGAGTTAGATGGGATAAGAAGGGGCGATAGATAAGAACAGAACCAATCAAAATGATCACCGTAATCACGAGTGAACGGATTGGCGTGGTACTAGCAACTGTTGGCAATAGCAGATTAGGCAAGCTGTCAGGTGCGACAAAGACGATTGGTTGAATGAAATGGGTTGTGATAGCAATGAAACTAATGGCTAAACTCATCAGATTAACTAAAATCATTGGGATGAAAATCAGGGGGTTCAAAAAGAGTGGTACCCCGACAAACAACAGGTAACTATTGTCAAATAACGTTGGGAACCAAGAAATTCTCGCTAGACGACGTTGCTGTTTGGAAGCAGCAAATAATAAAATCAGACAGATGGCCAACGCATTACCAATCCCACCAAATAACGTAAAGGCGCCATAAACACTATATACGTTTTCTGGTACGGGTAAGGCACCGTGTGCAGTGGTGAGATAGGTGGTGAGATTTCGATCAACACCATACATGTTTGATGATGGCGCAGTAAGTTCTGGTGGTAGCGCTACACCCAAAAGGTACAGTATCGGCGCCACAGTCGTAATAATGATAAGGCCTAAGAACGAGGCAAAGAAGCGATGTGTCCACAGATCGGATAAGAAGAACTCAAAGAGTTGTTGCCGGAAAAGTTGGTGTAAAAATAGGCCTAGGATAATGATAATGCCTGCCCAAATGAGATAAGGCAAACTGTAAGGATTAGGATGATGCTTGATATGAGTGGCATAGCGTGTATAAGAGTAGCTACTCAATAAGACAATCAAGGTGACAACAAAGTATTGATTGACGTTAAAGACGGGAAATTGATTTTTATCGCCAAAAAATAAGAAAACCGCCAAACAGTTGGTGATTAAAGGGAGACTGGTATTTTGATAATGATTAGCGGTCAGGTATTGGTAGGTCAAAGCAATGACATAAATTAAGACGACCGCGCCGTCTGCCATCGGTAATAATACCAAGATGGTATCAAAAAGTGGCTTGAATGGCTTCGCATCAAGGTTAAATAATTTGACGAATAGCGCGTTGGGCGATAGAATAAGCTTAACTGATAATCGTAAATAAATATCAATAACAATAATTGGTAGTGATTGATGTAATGCTGTTTTGATACTTTGAAAAGCAGTCGTTTGCCACAACTTTGCTTCCCAACGTTGGGCCACATTGACTAGAAAATAGCGCATAGTTTCTCCAATTTCGTGCAAATTTTATCTTGTAACAATATGCTACAAGATTGACACATTTATGTTATAATTAACTCATTATTTTTTTGTGTGCCAGACACTGTCATACTTACGTCGATTATACATGAAAATCACAGAAGAGGGGTAACGTGAAATTGATTAAGCGGTTCTTTCAGCGTCCGATTATAAACTTTATGAGTCGGACGCTATTTTATTTTTGTGTTATTTTGATCCTTGTTTACCTGTATAGTTATTCAGGGGTGGGACAAGGACACTTCATCTACAACGAATTTTAATATAGGGAATGAAACATGATAATTAAAAACGTCATTGAGACAATTGATGCCATCGCAACAAATCAGGGGGATCACGTTGCGTATGATGAATTGGGTCGCACACATACATATGCCGATTTAAAGGCCGCATCTGATCGTTTAGCTGCGCACATTACGAATCTGGGGCTAACAGATAAAGCACCAATCATGGTTTATGGTGGGCAACAATTTGAAATGGTTGCCAGCTTCTTAGGCAGTGTTAAATCAGGACATGCTTATGTGCCAGTAGATGTGAATTCTGCTGACGAGCGCTTGTTAGATATTTTGGCCATTGGGGAACCAGCCTTGGTGATTGCCGTTGATGATTTGCCAATCGACGTGACGACTGTGCCAGTTATCACGCGTCAACAACTCGCGGATATTATGGCAACGCCCGTTGATTTTACGTTAACACAACCGGTGACAGGGGATGATAATTTCTATATTATCTTTACTTCTGGCACAACGGGCAAGCCAAAAGGGGTTCAAATTTCACACAATAACCTCTTGGGCTTTGCTAACTGGATGTTGGGCGACGACTTTGGTTGGCAAACAGGGGCCAACGTCTTGTCACAACCACCTTATTCATTTGACTTGTCGGTCATGGATTGGGTGCCAACGTTGTTGTCACAGGGAACTTTGAAGGCTTTGCCAAAAGCCACGGCTGATGATTTTAAGGCTTTGTTCCATACTTTGCCAAACTTGGCATTAAACAAATGGGTGTCAACGCCATCATTTGCCGATGTGGCCTTGTTGAACCCAGAATTTAATCAAGAAACGCACCCAGAACTTGATACATTCTTATTCTGTGGTGAAGTGTTAACTAAGACGACGGCAGAAAAGCTCTTGGCGCGTTTCCCACAAGCTAAGATTTTTAATACGTATGGGCCAACTGAAGCAACAGTTGCCGTGACTGGTCTACAAATTACGCCAGAAATTATGGCTGAGTATGACAAGATGCCAATTGGGTATGCTAACGCTGATACCGAAATTATCATTCAAGATCTTGATGGTGCAGCGTTGCCTGATGGTGAAACGGGTGAAATTGTCATTGCGGGACCATCAGTGTCTAAGGGTTACTTGAATAATCCAGAAAAGACGGCGGTTGCCTTTACAACCATTGATGGCAAGCAAGCTTATCACACGGGTGATTTGGCAACACGTGATGCTGATGGCTTGTTGCATTATCGCGGTCGAACAGACTTCCAAATCAAATTACACGGTTTCCGGATTGAATTAGAAGAAGTTGCCCACCAATTGCAACAAAGCCAGTGGGTTGAACAAGCCGTGGCAGTACCAAGATATGATGCGGATGGTAAGGTCAAGCAATTGTTGGCCATTATTGTGCCAAAAGCGAATGACTTTGAAAAGCCAATCTTGTTGACGCAAGCGATTAAAGCGGAACTTGAAGATATCATGATGCCTTATATGGTACCGGGTCGCTTCATTTATCGTGACAGCATGCCGTTAACACCTAATGGTAAGATTGATCTGAAAGGCTTGATTGCTGAGGTGAATGGTAATGCTTAACTTACAACCGTATGCTGATCCCAAGTACTTTGTGTACTTGCTATTAGCGTTAGCACCATTGGCTATCGGGTTGTACTTTGGGAAGCGTTTTGTTTGGTATGAAATTGCAGTATCGTTGGTATTTATCGTTTTGATGTTTGATGGCGCTAAATACCACGAAGGTTTTGCCATTATCGGGTATATGATATGGCAGTGGCTGTTGGTTTGGGGGTATACCAAGTATCGACAAAAAGCGAATCGTAGTAGCGTCTTTTATGTCGTCACTGGTCTCGCAATTTTACCGTTATTCCTAGTTAAGCTCGCACCAGCAACACATTGGACCCATGTGTCAACCTTACTTGGGTTTATGGGGATTTCTTACCTGACCTTCCGGTCAGTCGGGATGATTTTAGAAACACGTGATGGCTCAATTAAAAACTTTGATCCCTTGCTGTTCCTAAGATTTATGCTATTTATGCCTTCCATTTCGTCAGGACCGATTGATCGGTATCGGCGCTTTGAAAAGGATGTGGCGACTGTCCCAACGCGTGAGAAGTATTTGGAACTGCTGGAAAAAGCGGTTTGGTATTTCTTCCTTGGTTTCTTGTACAAGTTCGTTTTGGCCTACATTTTTGGGACATTGATTCTACCGCAGGTGGAAAGCCTAGCATTAGCTGCTGGCAGCATCCATCATGGATGGACTTGGTGGTTAATTCCGGTGATGTATGCCTACGGGCTTGATTTGTTCTTTGATTTTGCGGGTTACTCACTATTCGCCGTCGCAACCAGTTACGTGATGGGCGTTTCCCTACCAATGAACTTTAACAAGCCGTTCCTGTCAAAAAACTTGAAGGAATTCTGGAATCGTTGGCATATGACCTTGTCATTTTGGTTCCGTGATTACGTTTTCATGCGTTTGGTTTTCACAATGATGAAGAACAAGTGGTTTAAAAGCCGCATCACGCTATCAAATGTCGCCTATATTTCGAACATGTTATTGATGGGATTCTGGCACGGGATTACTTGGTACTACATCGTTTATGGTTTATTCCACGGTGTTGGTCTGGTCATCAATGATGCCTGGTTGCGTTACAAGAAGAAGCACCATGTCCCACATAACAAGTTCACAGAAGCATTTGCCATCTTCTTGACGTTTAACGTCGTGATGGTCAGTTTCTTAATATTTAGTGGCTTTTTGGATACCTTATGGTTTAAGTCATAATAATCTAGCTATCGTATAAAAAGAAAGAGGAAAAAAACATGTCAGTAAAAGAAGAAGTAATCGATATTTTGAACACAATCACAGGTGAAGATGTATCAGACAAGATGGATGAAAACTTGTTTGATGATGGTTTGCTTGATTCAATGGCAACAGTTGAATTGTTGTTGGATCTTGAAAACAAGTTTGACATCCAAGCACCCGTGTCAGAATTTAACCGTGACGAATGGGATACACCTAATAAAGTGGTTGCTAAGGTTGAATCATTAATCGGACAGTAATATGAAAAAACGGGGACTTTGGTGGATTTTTGGGCCAGTAATCATTGCGTTTGTACTGGCTGGTGCGTTGTTTTTAGCACCATTCTCCTTAAACCACATTTCACAAAAAAGCGTGCGCGACGCATCTGTTTCATTTTCAAAAAATGTGTATAAGGGCGAGACAGTTAAGACGGCGGCTTTTAGTGACCCATCTAAGCGCTATGTACCGTTTTTTGGTTCAAGTGAGTTATTGCGTTTGGACACGATGCATCCTTCAATGCTCGCCGCCAAATATAACCGCAATTATCAACCTTTCTTGTTAGGACAAGCAGGGACGGAGTCGTTGCTACACTATCTCAGCATGCAAGAGATGTTACCAGCTCTGCATAAAAAACAAGCGGTCTTTGTGATTTCACAACAGTGGTTTGTTAAGAAAAATGTGCATGGGGCATTCTCAGTGTTCTATTCTACTTTGATGACAGTTGATTGGTTGCGTAACATCAAAGAAATTACACCGACCGATCGTTATATTGCCAAGCAGTTGTTAGAACAGCCACAAATTAAAGACAACGGTTTTTATGCGAAATTAGTGACTAAGATTAAGGATAATCAACCTTTGTCACAAACTGATTTGAATTTGTTGTCTGTTCGTCATCGGGCGCTGTTACGACAAGATGAATTGTTCTCTAATCTTTCGAGTTCGAACAATTGGAATAAGTACGTTGAGCCTGGGATAGACCGTTTGCCAGCTACCGATGAAAACGGTGCTTTGTTTAAGGAAGCGACTAAAATTGCCGCACGTGAAACGACGAATAATCCCTTCAAAATCAAGGATTCATTCTATCGTTCACGGATTCAATTTAATTTGAAGCGCTTGGCTGACTCACAAAAGAAGTTTGATTACCGTCAATCACAGCAGTATGCCGATCTACAAGCGGTGTTGGCTGAGTTTGCGCGTCAAAAAACGGATGTGTTGTTTGTCATTCAACCAGTTAACCAACGTTGGGCGAATTATACAGGCTTGAGTAATGATATGTATTACCAGAGTGTGGATAAGGTTAAAAAGCAGTTGACCTCACAAGGATTCAACAAGATTGCCGATCTCTCGCATGATGGGGCAAAGAATTACTTCATGCAAGATACGATTCACCTTGGTTGGAATGGTTGGGTAACGGCAGATGAATACATCAAGCCGTTCTTAGAAGGTGGCTACAAGCCAACCAATTATCACATTAACAACAATTATCTATCAAAAGACTGGCAAAATTTGATGCCAACAGCACAAAATTTGCAACAGTTCAAGTAAAAAACGACCCACAATTGTGGGTCGTTTTTTTACGAGAATGGTGATTGTGAATCATTAAATGTCGTTGTTGGGACGTTGAATGGGTCAATCGCTTCATCATCTGATAGGGCGCTTAAATTGTTTTGCTCTTCAATTGGTAAGGCAATGTCGTCAAATTTGAAGGCCAACAGAGAATCGGTGATTGATTGTTCACGAGAAATGGCACCATCGTCACGAATTTCGATGAGTTGTGCTTGTTCAACGGTTTCGTGTGTTTGTTTGAGGAATGATTCACGTGCCGCAACGCGTTGTTTAATATCGGAAACGTCAACCGTTTCATTGAGGTCCGTTACGACTTCAAAGTTGACCCCGATATTCTTTTTGCCAATTTTAAAGGTCGCTTCGGCAATTGCCCCAGTTTGCAATTCAAGTTGTTGTGCCAAAAAGCCAGCTTCTAAGCTAAAATCAGCTGAACGGTTCAGATTTAAGCGTTGTTGGACAAGATCACCAGTGAGAGTCCAACGTTGATTTTTGCTATCTTGTGACGCAATTTCAAGATGGCCAAAACCGGCATTGTCGAAAAATTCAACAACTGAAGCTAACGCATCAAAGGGAAATTGACGAGCGATTTCTTTACCGGCCCAATAGAGAATATGGGGGTAATCTTCTTGCAAGAGGTTTTGAAGTAACCCGTCGCGCAAAAGTGTCAATGCAAAACTATTGACTTGGAAATTAGTTTGTAAAATCTTGTCATAATCGTTGATGTTCATGTGCCCGTATAAACCTTTCAGACTTTTATTATACCAAACTTTACACGCGAAAAACTTGCATTCTCTGTTTTTAAGGGCATAATTATAGGTATGAGTAAAAATAATCCAATTGGTTTTGTTGATTCTGGTGTCGGCGGCTTAACCGTTGTGAAAGCGGCCCAGGACCAGCTACCACATGAACAATTTATTTTTATTGGCGACACCGCACGGATGCCGTACGGGCCACGACCAGTACAAGAAGTCATTGATTATACCTTTCAAATGGCGCACTTTTTGTTGACGGTAAAACATATTAAATTACTTGTGATTGCTTGTAATACCGCCACAGCGCGCGCTTTGCCACAATTACAAGCGCAACTGCCTATCCCAGTTATCGGCGTGATTGTGCCAGGCGCCACTGCGGCTGCAGCGACAACGGGCAATCAAAAAATTGGGGTGATTGCGACCCAGGGGACCGTCACTTCTGGGGCTTATCAAGACGAGATTCAAGCGGTGAATGCTGATGTCACAATTTTCCAGCAAGCTGAGCCGGATTTCGTACAATTAGCTGAAGCCAATCTTGCCCAAGCAGCGACCACTAAAGACATCGTGGCGCAACATTTAGCCCCGTTAACCGCGCAGGGGATTGATACGTTGGTCTTGGGGTGCACCCATTTCCCACTATTGACTGAGGCCATCACTGAAGCAGTTGGGCCAAACGTGAAATTAGTAGATCCAGGGCGTGAGACCGTACGAGTCATTATCGACACGTTAGATCAGCAGGCCTTACATACGGCAGTGCCGCATCAGCATGCAGATGATATTTTCTACACGACCAAAGAGCCAGCGACCTTCAAGGCCATTGCGACGGATTGGTTAGCCCGTGATACCGCACTAGATGTGCGCCATCTTGCCATTGTCGGCGAAGGTGCCACCCAACATTTAGAGGAGAAATAACATGCCGAGAATTATCCTGGCGAGCAATAACGCGCATAAAATTACCGAATTAGCCGCAATTTTAGCGCAACATCAAATTGATTTACAAGTGGTGCCATTGCGTGATTTAGGGGATGATATCCCAGAAATTATTGAAGATGGCCAGACATTTGAAGAAAATGCCTTGAAAAAAGTCATGGCGATTATGCCACTAGCCCCCGATGACTTTGTCTTAGCAGATGATTCGGGCTTGACTGTAGATGCTTTGAATGGTGAGCCAGGGGTTTATTCAGCCCGTTATGCTGGTGACCATGATGATGCGGCTAATATTGACAAAGTCTTGGCCAAATTAGGCGATAATCCAGACCGTACCGCACATTTCCACAGTGTTTTGGTGTTAGCCGGACCAGGGCGGGATAACTTGATCGCCAAAGGTCAAGTGACAGGTGTGATGACGCATGAACGTCATGGTGAAGGCGGCTTTGGTTATGATCCCATTTTCTGGGTACCAGGTTTTAACAAAACATTTGCTGAATTAACAGCGGCTGAGAAAAACCAAGTGAGTCATCGCGGCTTAGCGTTACAAGACTTGGTTGCCCAATTACCAAACTGGTTGAAAGGAGCGTCACACGATTAATATCGTGTCACATAGTAAGATGACAAAGTTTTTAATTGTTTCAGATACACATGGTGATCGTGAGATTATTGCGGATATTTTTGACAAATGGCGAGATAGCGTTGCCGGTATTTTTTACAATGGTGATTCTGAATTAGCGGCGGATGACACCGTGTTTGATGGCGTGTCCACTGTAATTGGTAATATGGATGATGATCCTGATTTCGTGGCCGCACGGGCGACAACGATTGATGGGATCACTTTTTTCCAAACGCACGGCCATCTCTATGACGCGACCCAATTTAACGCTTGGGCGAACCTAAAATTAATGGCCGCGGCGGCACAGGAAGTTAACGCACAGGTCGCCCTCTTTGGGCATACCCATCTGGAAGGGGCGGTTGTGTTTGATGATATCTTGTTTATTAACCCAGGTTCAATCCGTCTGCCTAAAGGGCCACATGCTAACTTAGGTGGCACTTATGCAGTGTTGGATGTGACGGAGACGCGCTATGACGTGAGATTTTATAATCGTCAGCATCAGCCACTGCCACAGCTTACAGTACAGGTTGCGCGTTAAATAGTCCGTACTGATTTGCAGGCAATAAACGTGGTAAAATGGTAGTTATGGCAAATGAACAAACACCACAATTTAATCAATGGTATGAAGAAACAACTGATGCGGATCGCTTAATTCGAGATGCTGCCGCTAATCAAGCCGAGCAGCATGATGAATTGTCATTGCGGCCGCAATTTTTGCGTGAATATATTGGGCAAACGGCCTTAAAAGAGGAGTTGTCGGTTTATATTGCCGCAGCTAAACAACGCCAAGAAGCTCTGGATCATGTTTTGCTCTTTGGTCCACCAGGATTAGGGAAAACGACGTTGGCGATGATTATTGCCAATGAAATGGGTGTCCATATCAAAACAACGTCAGGCCCAGCAATTGAGAAGCCAGGCGATTTGGTGGCTTTACTCAATGAACTTGAGCCGGGCGATATTTTATTTATTGATGAAATTCATCGGCTCCCAACCAATATCGAAGAAATTATGTATTCCGCAATGGAAGATTATTTCGTCGATATCATGGTTGGGCAAGGCCCAACGGCACGGGCCGTCCATTTCCCGTTGCCACCCTTTACATTAATTGGGGCGACAACCCGACCAGGTATGTTATCTAAGCCGTTGCGGGATCGTTTTGGGATTATTAATGCGATGGTGTATTATACGCCAGCAGAACTCCAAGAAATTGTCGTGCGATCAGCCGATATTTTCCAAGCACCGATTAAGCCAGCAGGGGCGTATGAAGTGGCGTTACGGTCGCGGGGAACACCGCGTATTGCTAACCGGCTCTTAAAGCGCGTGCGTGATTTTGCCCAAGTGCAGGGGCTAGACGCCATTGACCAAGATATTGTCGATGTGGCTTTGGATAAGTTACGGGTTGATAATCGCGGACTTGATGAGACAGATCATAAGTTTTTAGGCACCATGGTGGCTTATTATAACGGCGGTCCCGTCGGCTTAAATACGATTGCCGCCAATATTGGGGAAGAGGCGGAGACCTTGGAGTCCATGGTTGAACCGTATTTGTTGCAAATTGGTTTCCTCCAACGCACACCACGTGGGCGAGTGGTGACCGAAGCGGCCTACAAGCATTTGAATTTACCGTACCCAGAGGCACACTAATGGATTATATTATTTCAGATACACATTTTAGTCACGAAAAAATTTTATATTTTGACAAGTCACGAGCGGCATCGCTTAGCGCACTTGGCATCGACCCGACGATTGAAAATATGAATGCCTATCTTGAGAAAACCTGGAATGCAACGGTATCTGCTGAGGATACGGTTTATTTTTTGGGTGATTTAGGGATGTTTCGTAAGAAGCAAGACTTTGTCGCCCAGTTGGCGCGTTTAAATGGGCAAAAGGTCTTCTTTAAGGGTAACCATGACCATTCCGATCAAATTAAAGCGGCTTTAAAGACACCAGAAGCGCGTCTTGTGGCCTATGAACCTACGGCTATGGCGTTGAAAATCAATGGGATTCAAGTGTGGCTGAGCCATTATGCCGTTGATTTGCCTTATCCGATTTTATCCGTGCATGGGCATATTCACGAAGCGGAATATCAACAGGATGGCATGGTGAATTTGTCATTGGATTCGGCCTTTATGCAAACGCGACCTTTCGGGCAGCCTATCAGCTTTGACGAACTGACACCGTTGTTACAGGCACGTTTAGCAGCAATTGAAGCAAGTTATCAAATCGAATCAGAAAACAAGCGATTTGACCGATTGGTGGAACGGGCCTTTGATGAGACGATTACGATTAATAAGCCAACCGCTACTCAGCGGCATGAATTGGCTTTGTTGGTTGCGCATCTCAATGCCAATGGCCAAACGTATGCGGATGTCTTAGAAAAGTTCAATATCCCCAACGAAAACAAAGTATTAACAGCAGAAGAAAAAGAAAAAGTTGCCCAAACTGGTTTTGAATTTGAAAAAACAACCGGCTTGAGTGGCAATACAGGTGGAAATAGATGACAGCACAACCATACCAATTATCAGATTTTGATTACGATTTGCCCGAAGCATTAATTGCGCAAACACCGCTCAAGCAACGTGACGCGTCACGGCTTTTGGTGTTAGATGCCGATACTGGTGCTTATGAAGACAAGCATTTTTACGACATTTTGGATTATGTCGAACCAGGTGATGCCATTGTCATGAATAATTCCCGCGTATTGCCAGCCCGTTTGCATGGTGCGCGACCAGAAACTGGTGGGCATGCCGAAGTGTTGTTGTTGCGCCAAGATCATGGGGATGTTTGGGAAACATTGGTGAAGCCAGCCAAAAAGTCACCCATTGGTTCAACTATCGTGTTTGGGGATGACATTAACAATCCGATCATGACGGCAACAGTTGTTGGTGAATTAGAACACGGTGGTCGTTACATCGAATTCCACTACGATGGTATTTTTATGGAGTTACTCGAAAAGTTGGGTGAAATGCCATTGCCACCATACATTAAGGAAAAGCTCGACGATCAAGAACGTTATCAAACCGTTTATTCGAAGGTTGACGGCTCAGCCGCAGCCCCAACGGCAGGGTTGCACTGGACGCCAGAATTGTTAGATAAGGTACGTGCCAAGGGGGTTAAAACGGTTGAATTAACGCTGCACGTTGGGTTAGGGACTTTCCGACCAGTCGAAGAAGAAAACATCGAAGATCACAAGATGCATTCAGAATTCTACCAACTCACACAAGAAGCGGCTGATACCTTGAACGACGTGCATGCTAATGGTGGGCGCATTATTGCCACTGGTACCACGTCCATTCGCACACTCGAAACGATTGGCTCAAAGTTTGATGGCAAGTTGCAAGCCGATTCCGGTTGGACGGATATCTTTATTAAGCCAGGTTATCAGTGGACCACGGTGGATGCGTTCATCACGAACTTCCATTTGCCGAAGTCAACTTTGGTGATGCTGGTGGCAGCGTTTACCGGCCGTGACAATATTTTAAAGGCCTATGAACACGCCGTTGCGGATCAGTATCGTTTCTTTAGCTTTGGGGATGCGATGTTTGTGAAGCGTGGGTAAAGGATAATTTGAGGAGAATGGCTTGTGTACGAATACATTAATGGGTTAATTACCAACATTTATCCGGCTTATATCGTGGTTTGTGATCGCAGTGGGGTCGGGTACAAGCTATATACGGCCAACCCTTACCGCTTTGAGCAAAACGTCGAATCGCATGTCTACGTGGAACAAATTGTTCGGGAAAATGAAATCGCACTTTATGGTTTCATGGATGAAAACGAAAAGATTTTATTCAATAAGTTGTTAAATGTGTCGGGCATTGGGCCTAAAAGCGCGTTGGCGATTTTGGCCAGTGGTGATGCCCAAGGCTTAGTGAACGCGGTCGCCAATGATGATGTGTCTTATTTGACGCAATTCCCTGGCGTAGGCAAGAAGACGGCCCAACAAATCATTTTGGATTTGAAAGGCAAGTTAGATGATTTGGCAGTTTCGGCTGGCTTGGATCTCACAACGGCCCAACCAGTAGCTAACAACCAGGCACTAGCGGATGCGCTGGCAGCGTTAACGTCGCTGGGTTATAGTGCCAAAGAAATCGCTAAGATTGAAAAAACGCTGGCGCAAACGGCAGATACCACGGATGGCTACATTCGTTCAGCATTGAAATTGTTAGTCAAATAAAAAACCACTTCGATGTGGTGTACCCGAAAGTTGCTTTAACTTTTTGGGTATACCACACTAACGAAGTGGTTTTTTATTAACGAATGGCTTTTAAGGCTTCGTCGATTTGATCTAAGATGATTTGTTGATTCGCTGTTTCTTCTAAGTCATAAGTTTGCAAGTCAATCTTAATCTTAGGTGACGCATCATAGGCTTCAAACCAATCACGGTAAGCTGACCAAATGCGGAAGTAGTATTGACGCAATTCGTCATTTTCGTCGAATTGTTCGTAATCACGACCACGCTTCTTGATGCGGTACAAAATCGTTTCAAAGTCTGTCTCCGCATAGACTAAGAGGTCAGGCGCCTTTTTAGGGAGCTTTTGCAATTCTGCCATCATGTTGTCGAGCAATTGCGTATAAACTTCCATTTCAGCATCTGTGATGTTGCCATCTTTATGATTTTCAGCTGTGAAAAGGGCATCTTCGTAGATTGAACGATCTAAGACATTGTTATCATCGGCCAAAGCTTGCTTAATCATGTCGAAACGACGATTAAGGAAGTAAATTTGTAGTAAGAAACCATACTGCTTTGGATCCGAGTAATAAAGTGGCAAGACTGGATTGTCGCCCACGGGTTCGTAAAATGCTTTTGTGCCAAAATGTTCAGCGATCAAGCTCGTTAATGTCGTTTTGCCAACGCCAATCATGCCTGCTGTAATAATCACCATGACAACCTCCAATTATTTAGTAACCTATTAACTATACAAAAAATCCGGGCAAACAACAAGCCAACCCGCTACGTGGTTTTGCTAGAAAAAGCGAACATTACCCCAAGATGGCTGTTAACTCAACTAGTCAGCAGTATTAAAATAATAACCCTGATACGGGAGTACGTGCCAATTTCCAGTGCAAACGCGATACGAGCAACAAAACGAATATTGTTATAATTAATTTATGAGAATGCACGTTTTTTCATGAAATTCGCTGCTAGTCATGATAAAATATACGTAATTGTTTATTAGGAGAAAATTATGACAGACAAAGACCAATTGGCAGCCTGGCATGAACAGTTAATTGCCATTATTAAAGATATTAATACGCCCCATACGCTGGGGGGTATTACCAATGAAGCCAACCGTTTGCACGACTCACGGTTAGCACGACGGGCATTAGATCACTTGATTGTGTTGAGTGAAGAAATCAACGCTGAACGTCACAAGTAATGGTAGCTGGGGGGCTGCGAGATGATACCAACAAACGCAAAGAGTTTACCGCGGACAGCCAAGAAAGTGTGGTTAGCGCGTGATGTTTTGTTGCTGATACCAGGCTTAGTGCTTTGGGTTGGCTTGAATTATGTTTTTCAATCACATTGGTCAAGTACAGTGATGACAACGATCAATGTGATTTTTAGTATTGGTGTGCTCCTTGTTGTGGGGCACATGTTGCTCATTCCGTATTATTATCGCTACCATAAGTATCTGTTAACCCCAGATGCGGTGACGATTTATCAGGGCTTTTTCCTTCGGAAAACGGCAACCGTGCCGGTTAATCGTATTCAAAATGTGGATACCCAGCAAGGCCCGTTGTTGCAACATTACCATTTGCAAAGTGTTGTCGTCGTGACCGCTGCGCACAATTTCAAAATTGAAGCAATTGCAGAAGATGTGGCGCAAGCGTTGCGTGATCAATTAATTGCCTCAGCCCGCCAGGCACGGGAGGTTGAGACTGATGACTAAACCCATGCGTCAATCAAAATTTGCCGTGATTGCCATGGTGATGCAGACGGCTAAAGATTTGTTGTTGCCGTTTGTGTTTGTGATGTTGCAAGGGCGACGTGATTTTGGCCAACAGGCGCTGTGGACGGGTGGTTTTTTGTTAATTGCCCTGGTTTTTGGTGTCGTGAAGTGGTTTTTCTTTACTTATGAGCTAACGCCACATGAAATAACCGTGCATCAAGGGGTGTTTGTGAAACGGCGGACCCATGTCCCATTTGAACGTGTGCAAACCTTGACCAAAACGCAGCCCTTCATTTTCCAACCTTTTGAAGTCTTTCAAGTGCGAATTGAGACATCAGGTAAAGCGGATGATCAGTTAACATTTAACGCTTTAACCCCAGCACAAATTGCGACCATTGAACGTTACCGACAAGCGGCGCAAACTACCAGTGTTGGCACAACAACGACAGCACAACCGCAGGCGAGTGCCACGTATCAGATTGACCAACGGGCCTTAATCCGTTACGCCTTGACGTCATTTGGTAGCTTGGGGATTATTGGTGTCATTTTGACCTTGCTGTCTGAAGTGAGTAATCATCTACCAGAAAGTGTGATGGCTGGTTTAGATCATTGGTTAAGCGGTGGTAGTCTAATGTTTTATGCCACTTTGACTACCGTCGTCATCTTTTTGGGCATTGGCGTAGCCTTTCTTAAAATTTATAACCAGTATTATGGGTTTACGTTGAGCCGTGTTGGCCAGCACTTGGCCATTTCCCGTGGCTTATTGACTAAGCACACCATGCAGTTACGGACAACACGGGTGCAAGCTGTCCAGTTGGAACAATCGTTATTGCGTCGCGCTTTGCGTTTGGTGACGGTGAGTGTTTTTTTGGCGTCAGCGGTGAAGTCAGATAAAAATGAAGCGCACCAAACGGTCCTGATGCCAGTGATTCAAACAGCTGAAGCCACGCAAGTGCTACGGCCGTTCTTACCAACTTTGCCATTACCTGCATTACAACCTGTTAAAACGGTACCCCACGCTTTGCGCTATCAAATCCAATATGCGTTGTGGTGGGGTCTGGGTATTTTAAGCCTCGTGCTTGGGAGTTATTGGATACTAGCATCCCATTGGCATTGGCACAACGGTGTTTCTGATACAGTGATGCTGGTAGTGGCGGGCGTGCTCCTGTTAGCCTGGTTGTTGGCGGCTTGGTTGCGTATACGCGATCAACGCTTGACGATTGCTGGTGATATCTTAGCAATTCAAACCACTCCGTGGTTTACGAAACGTCAGTATTATGTGCGCCGTGACAAAATCCAAAGGCTGAATGCAGCACAAAGTATCTTTATGGGGCCACGCCAAGCACAGCATTTACAGGTCGTGGTACGGCACGGCGACAGCGCTGCACACATTGATTTGCGCTACTTACAAGCAGATGTCGTGGCGCAAGTGCGTCGTTGGTTAATCGATGTCAAGTAAAAACCCTTGACACGGTTTTTAAATCGTGGCATAATAAGAAAGTAAATTAACGTGCAAAAAGCACATAAGAAATTTGGAGGACATTATAGATGTCAGTTAAGATCCGTTTGAAGCGCATGGGTGCCAAGAAGCGTCCTTTCTACCGTGTTGTTATCGCTGATTCACGTTCACCTCGTGATGGCCGTTTCATCGAAACAGTGGGTACATACAACCCAATCGCACAACCTGCAGAAATCACATTGGATGAAGACAAGATTTTGGCATGGTTGAACAATGGTGCACAACCATCAGAAACTGTTCGCAACTTGTTGAGCCATGCTGGTATTTTGGCAAAGTTTGCTGAAGCTAAGGCTGCTAAGAAGTCAGCTGCTGAAAAGCCTGCTGCTTCAGTTGCAAAGCCAACTGAAAAGAACACTGTTGTTGAAATCAAGGTATACTTGGATGCCCAAGGTATCGAATATGCTTCATCAGCTAAGAAGGCTGAATTGTTGGCATTGGTATAAGACAACCTCAAAAAGTCGGAGCGTTTGCTTCGGCTTTTTTTGTGCTTTGTTTCTACCGCAAAATCCGCTATAATAAAACTATCCAAAGTTGGAAGCGCTTTCTTTAACTTTGACCTAAACGGAGAAATTCACATGCAAGCAAAGCCCAAATTATTTTTAGATATGGATAATGTCTTAGTCGATACGTTAGCCATTTTAAACACGATTGAGACGCAACAGTTACAAGTCGATAAGCCGGATCAAATTCCTGGGATTTTCCGAGATTTGCCACCAATGCCTGGTGCGGTGGCGGCGGTGCAAGCGCTGGCAACAGTCTATGAACTGCACATTCTGTCCACAGCACCATGGCAAAACGCCAGTGCTTGGCAAGATAAGCTCTTGTGGTTAGCCGAACATTTTGGTGATGGGCCGGATAGTCCGTTTTACAAGCGGGTTACCTTGACACATGATAAGGGACTAGTGCATGCGGTTGGTGGGATTTTGATTGATGACCGCCCGTATCATGGGGCGAGTCAGTGGTTAGACCCAGCGGCCGATAGTCTATGGCTACAGTATGGGCATGACTCACGATTGGTCTGGACAGGGGAACTCGTTGATTATCTGAAATTGGTAGCGCAAGCTTATCAAAGCACTGGAAAACTTCATGAAAGTGCCATTGAACAGGCGAAATCCGGTAATTATGATTTACATGGCGCAACTGATCATTTTGAAAAAGCCCATTGGGAATAGACAAATAAAGCAATCACGACAGTGGTTGCTTTTTATTTGGTAGTATTTGAACGAATATGATAGAAAAAGGTTGCAAATTAAATTAAATCAAGTTATGATAAGAGCGTAAAGAAAGCGCTTACATTTTAATGAGGATAACCAATGATTGTTGAAGAAAGAAAAAAGCGACTACGAGATATTATTCAAAAGAATCAATTTGTATCCCTCCAAGAATTAAAACAGGCAACCCAAACCTCGCTCTCGACCGTCCGGCGAGATTTAGCTGACTTGGCAGCGGAAGGGGTTGTGCGACGTGTGCATGGTGGGGTTGAACTGATCACACCTGACCGTGATAACATGACGGTTTATGAACGGCGCACCATTTATCAAGCCGATAAGCAACAAATCGCCAAGCGCGCAGCCGCCGAATTAAAAGGCGGTGAAATGATTTTCTTAGATGCTGGGACCACGACGGGTGAGGTCATCCCTTTTCTGGCTGATAAAAAACCAGCCGTGACGGTGGTGACCAATTCGGTGCATCATGCCGCTAAACTATCAGATCTGATGATTCCAGTGATGATTATTGGTGGTCAGGTGAAGCAAACCACGGATGCAGTCATTGGCGCTACAGCGGTGAATCAAATCAACCATATGGTCTTTCAAACGAGTTTCATTGGTGCCGACGGTTTGTCCGTTGACTTTGGGTTAACCACACCAGATTTAGAAGAAGCAGCTATTAAAAAGGCTGTTGTTGAGCGCTCTCAAGCCAGCTATGTCTTAGCGGATGCCAGCAAGATTGGGACGGCCTCGTTTGCCAAGGCGGTGGACCTCTCACAAGTCACGTTGATCACCACACAACTAACAGCAGATCAAAGTCAGGCACTGCATCAAGTCATGACTGTAATTGAAGCGGAGGAGACAAAATGATCTATACCGTCACATTAAACCCATCATTGGATTACATCACGCGCTTACCCATCCTGACTCTGGGAGAAACCAATCGGTCAACCTCACAAACATTGTTTCCAGGTGGTAAGGGGATCAACGTGAGTCGGCTATTAAGCCATTTGGGCATCGATAATACCGCGCTAGGCTTTCTAGGCGGCTTCACCGGTGAACACTTGCAAGCAACGTTAAATGAACCACATCTCAAACAAGCCTTTACGACGATTGCGGGTAACACGCGGATTAATTTAAAAATTAAAGCCGATGTGGAAACGGAAATCAACGCAACGGGTCCAGAGATTACGCCGGATGAATTAGCAACTTTCTTGCAACAATTTGATCAACTAACCGCCGATGATACGGTGATTTTGTCCGGTAGTGTGCCTAAAAGTTTAGCTGCGGATACTTATCAACACATCATTGAAAAAATTGCCCAACACCAAGCGCAATTTGTGATCGATACGACGGGTACACCACTCCAAGCCGCTTTAAGCCAGCATCCGTTGTTGGTGAAACCAAATCGGCATGAGTTGGCCCAACTGTATCACACAACATTGACCACCCAAGCCGATGTCCAACATTGGGGACACCAATTACTCGCTGACGGCGCGCAATTGGCCATTGTTTCCTTAGCTGGTGACGGCGCACTACTCCTAACACCCGATGGTGATTATTTCGCCGCCCCTGTGGCTGGCACGGTGAAAAATTCGGTCGGTGCTGGCGATTCGATGATTGCCGGTTTTGTTGGCACTTGGCTGCAAACAGCCGATGTGCTTGAAAGTTTTAAAATGGCGGTTGCCAGTGGGACAGCCACGGCATTCAGCGATGATATCGCCACCAAAGCAACAATTGCATCAATTTATCAACAAGTTCGTGTCACACCAATATAATATGTGAGGAAACATCATGAAAATCAGCGATTTGTTAGTAACCGACGTTATGATACTGGACCTGAAGGCCACTACCAAGCAAGCAGCTTTTGAGGAAATGATTGACCGTCTGTATGACGCTGGTCGCATTACTGACAAACAAGCCTTTATGCAAGGCATTTTGGCACGTGAAGCCCAGACAACGACTGGATTAGGGGATGGCATTGCCATGCCGCACAGCAAAAATAGTGCCGTGAAACTGCCGACCGTCGTGTTTGCCCGTTCTGAAAAAGGGGTCGAATACGACGCCATGGATGGTCAGCCGGTGCATTTGTTATTTATGATTGCCGTCCCTGCGGATGCCAATAATACCCATTTGGAAGCTTTGGCCAGTTTGTCACGTTTCTTGCTCCAAGATGGCTTTATGGACGAGCTGAAAGCTGCGCAAACCCCAGAAGCAGTTGTTGAACTGTTCAGCGAGCAAGAAGTGACACCAGAACCGGTGACAACGGTGGCTCAAGACGCGCCATTCTTGGTGGCCGTGACCGCTTGTACGACTGGGATTGCCCATACGTACATGGCCGAAGAAGCCTTGAAAAAGCAAGCCGCGGAACTCGGCATTCGGATTAAGGTGGAAACGAACGGGGCTGGTGGTGTTGGGAACCGTTTGAGTGACGCTGATATCGCTGAGGCGCAAGGCGTGATTATTGCCGCCGATAAAAACGTGGAAATGGCGCGTTTTGATGGCAAACCGTTAATTAATCGGCCAGTAGCATACGGGATTCGGCAGCCAGAAGAATTGATTAATCTGGCCTTAGACAAACAAGCACCGATTTTCCATAGTGATATCCCAAAGCAACAAACGGCGGAAACGTCTCAGTCCATTGGTAAGGCCTTTTATCGTCACTTGATGAGTGGTGTATCAAGCATGTTGCCGTTTGTGATTGGTGGTGGTATTGCGATTGCCTTTGCCTTCTTGATTGACCAAAGTCTTGGTGTGCCAAAGGATATGTTATCGAGTTTGGGGACTTATCATCCAATTGCGGCTTTCTTTAAGCAAATTGGTGGCGCGGCCTTTGGCTTCATGTTGCCAGTGTTAGCAGGGTATATTGCCTACTCGATTGCCGAAAAGCCAGGTCTGGTGGCGGGATTCGTTGCCGGTGCTTTGTCAGCCAACGGGTATAACATTTATAACGTTGGACTAGATGCCAAGCATATGCCAATTCCGTCAGGATTCCTAGGCGCTTTGGTCGGTGGGTTCTTAGCCGGTGGGATTATCTTGCTACTCAAGAAGCTCTTAAGTAATTTGCCAAAGTCACTTGATGGGATCAAAACGATTTTGTTCTATCCAGTGCTGGGCGTCTTGTTGACTGGGTTTGCGATGTTGTTCATCAACATTCCAATGTCAGGCATTAACCAAGGGTTGGATAACTTCTTGTCAGGCTTAAGCGGCACGAACGCGGTGTTGCTAGGCACGCTGCTCGGCGGCATGATGGCGGTGGATATGGGTGGTCCGATTAACAAAGCCGCCTATGTCTTTGGGACAAGTACCCTTGCCGCAACAGTGGCGACTGGTGGGTCAAATATTATGGCTGCCGTGATGGCTGGTGGCATGGTGCCACCGTTGGCTGTGTTTGTGGCAACGTTGATGTTCAAGCATAAGTTTGACAAGCAAGAACGTGAAGCTGGATTGACCAACATTGTGATGGGGTTGTCCTTTATTACGGAAGGCGCCATTCCGTTCGCTGCTGCCGATCCAGTCCGTGCCATTCCAAGCTTCATGGTTGGATCAGCGGTCGCTGGTGGTTTGGTTGGTTTGACAGGCATTAAGTTGCTTGCACCGCATGGTGGGATCTTCGTGATTGCCTTGACGAGTTCACCACTCTTGTATCTGCTCTTTATCGCAATTGGGGCTGTTATTTCTGGGGTGATCTTCGGCCTATTAAAGCGAAAGTAAGATAAAAGCACGCTGTTAAGCGTGCTTTTTATGTATTACCATTCATTATGCTAAAATTAAGCCATGATTATTTACGAGACCATGCCATTTTTACAACGCCAACTGACGGTCTTCAAGCAAGATGATGCCGTGGTTTTTGTGAGTTTAGCGGATGATGGGCGCCAAGAATTTTTAGCAGACTATCCCACAGCAACAATTCAAGCGAGACATGTGCCAGAACTCGATCTATTTCGACGTTATGCTGCTGGGGAACCAGTGGATTTTCGAGCGATTAAGATTGATTACCTGCGGGCGACACCGTTTCAACGGGCTGTTTGGACGGCCTTACATGAGATGACGCCAACCGAAACACTCACATACTCGGATTTAGCAGAACGGGCCAATTATCCCAAGGCGATTCGGGCCGTGGCCACGGCTGTCGGGAAGAATCCGCTGACCATTATCAATGCCTGTCATCGGATTTTACCAAAGCAGGGTGGCATCGGCAAATATGCTTACGGGCCCGATATCAAACAAGTTTTACTATCATTAGATATACCGGAAAATTCGCGTTAAATCGCAGATTTCAGCACACGTCGAGTTCGAGTGCTAAAAAAGTTTAAAAAAGGGGTTTACTTTTCATATAATGGTGCTATAATGCTAAACGTATGACATTTACCTATTTCAATTCTGACTGTCTGAGTGATGCAGTTAATGGGGGAATGCGGTCGTTATGCTTGTTGAAATGCAATGTAGCGAATTATGTGGTATGACAAAAGGCGTAACGACATCAGATTCAGTACCTTTGGCTGTGTGACAACCGACAACAATGGTTGGAAGGGTTATAATAGCTATATAGGAGGAGAGAATAAAATGTCAGACTTATTTTACACGAAGTTGCGCTCGATGGTAGGACTTCAAGGTCTACTATCTTTGGTCTTTGGTCTTTTGATTGTCTTTTGGCCAAACCGTACAGCCGCAGCTGTTACGATCATGGTTGGTATCGCCTTTATTGCGATTGGTGCAGCTTATGTTGCAGCAATCGGTACACATGATGACGAATCAGCTTGGGCACGTTTAGGTAGCTTCTTAGTTGGTGTGATTTATTTGGTGGCTGGTGTCTTCAGCTTCATCAACTTGTACGCAGCAACAGCTTACCTATTCTTGATTGTTGGTTTGTTGGTTGGTATCACTTGGATCGTTGAAGCTATTGTAACCTTTGCCTCATTGAAATATTTTGAACGTAAGGGCTGGGCAGTATTTTCAGCATTGATTAGCTTGTTGGCCGGTATCGTATTGCTATTCTCACCACTTATCGGTGCAGCAATCTTGTGGCTACTACTTGGTTTGGCAATGATCATTGTGGGTGTTGTGAAGATTTTCCAATACTTCACTTGGTCACACCGTCACGCCTAAGCACAACACCTGCCAGTGGTCATAAAAGCTATGCTATAATATTATTATGACAAAAGAAAATTATTTTAAAGTTGGCACAATTGTCAACACCCACGGCATTCGTGGTGAAGTTAAAATCTTAGCGATTACCGATTTTGCTGATGAGCGCTTCAAAAAAGGTGCGGAACTACAAGTTGAAACAAAAGATGGCTTTGTTCCATTTAAGGTGAAGTCGTCACGTTTGCACAAGAATATGTGGTTAGTGCTTTTTGAAGGCGTGAACAACATTAACGATATCGAAAAATATAAAACACATGATGTCTATGTCTATGGCGATGCACGCGAGACACTAGGGGATGATGAATACTATTACGACGAAATTATAGATAGTCGTGTATTTGACCTAGACGGTAACGACATCGGTGTGGTGTCAGAAATTATGACCACTGGGGCTAATGATGTCTGGGTTGTACAGCGACCAGGGCAAAAAGATGCATTAATTCCGATGATTGATGACGTGGTAAAAAACGTTGATGTCGACAATAAGCGCATCACGATTGATGCGTTGGAAGGATTATTAGATTAATGCGAATTGATGTCTTAAGTTTATTTCCAGATATGTTTACACCGTTGAAACAATCGATTTTGGGGAAAGCGATTGACAAAGGGGCGTTAGACTTTCATGTGACAGACTTTCGTGATTATACGGAAAACAAGCACAATAATGTCGATGATTATCCTTTTGGCGGTGGTGCGGGGATGCTTTTGATGGCGCAGCCAATCTTTGATGCGATGGCTGCCGTTGAAGCAGCAGCAGGTGATAAGGGGCACGTGGTGCTGCTTGATCCCGCAGGACGCAAATTTGACCACCATGTGGCAGAAGAATTAGCGCAAAAAGAACATATCACTTTTATTGCAGGACATTATGAAGGGTATGACGAACGCATTCGCGAGCTCGTTGACGATGAAATCTCATTGGGAGATTACGTGTTGACAGGGGGAGAGCTTGGGGCTATGGTCATCATTGATGCCACGGCGCGCTTTTTACCAGATGTCTTAGGTAATAATGTGAGTGCTGAGGAAGACTCATTCCAAGATAATTTGTTGGAATTTCCACAATATACGCGACCTGCTGATTTTCGGGGCCGTAAGGTACCGGAAGTTTTGATGAGTGGGAACCATGCTAAAATTGCCGAATGGCGATTAAAAGAGTCCTTACGCCGGACGTGGTTACGTCGGCCGGATCTCTTAGAGAAGCGACCATTGTCAAAGCAGGAACGCGATCTCTTAGACGATATTAAACATGAATCTGAGTAATCAGATCATGCGATCATGACAAAAAGTCCAAGCCATCGCTTGGACTTTTTCTTTACCCTAAAACGTGCTGTCATGACGCGTTTTGCATACGAGGACAAACCGTTATGACCAATCACTTGCCAATTGTGGGTAAATCTGCCCTGACCATCTTAAGTAGTACGATTATTGTCTTGCCTTTTATGCTGTTAATTCAGCTCAGTAATGGGCAGTCGCTACTGACAGTTTTACCGTTCGTCTTATTTTATACGTTTCGGATGACGGGGATTTTCTTTATTCGAGGGATTAAGACACGCTTACATAGTTTGAGCCTGCTAAAGTTAGCGCTTTATTGTGGGTTACTAGGATGTGGTTTTGGTATTTTAGGGATCCTATACTTTCCTAGTTTCATCGTGGCGGGCTTTTTCCTCGGGCTGAGTGGGGCGTGGTTGCCACCAGCTAATGCAGCGATTGGGCAGTATCTGAAGACAAGGGATGCGGTGTTACGCGGCAATATGATTGGGTCGCTGGTGATGTTAGTGTTGCTTGGGGCGGCGCTACTGTTGCCCGCAGGTGTCAAGTACCTCGTGTTCTTCGTGATTTACGGCGTGATGTATGGTTTGGCGTTGCAAACGCCAAACGTCATCACCCAGTATCAAGTCGATGCTGATGACTTAGCCGAGACGTCGTATCGTTATCTGATTTTGTTCGTTGTGTTCTTTATCTTACTATTTGGCTTGCGTTCGAGTCGCATGTTGGCGGATACGTTAGCCTTTGATGCCGTGATTAACAGTTTCTTCTTTATTGCCCTGATAACGGTCGGGTTAGTCACTTTCTGGCGGCGAAAAGTGCAACGTCACGTGCCGAACCAGTTGTTATACTTAACGTTGATTAACGGCGCGGTAGGAAATTATTTGTTTTTGTTTAGTTCGCTGTATACAGCAGCGTTTTATGGCCATCGAGAAGCCTTTTTCTACTTTTACTTGCCGTATGTACTGGGTACGCTGTTGGCACCGAAGGAGATGGCGCTACTTGGGACAGACATCAAACGTCGCTCGCTGTTTGGGATTGTTGTGGGCTTGCTGATGATTGTGGGCACGCCGTTGTTCCCGATTGGGTTATTCATTGTGAGTCTCTTTAAAGGGACCTTGAATGGTTGGTTAACCACAAGTTATCAAGCGACAGCACCCATTCCAGAAGATAAGCGGCTTTGGGTTAAGTATACGTTGCAAAATATTGGCAGTATTCTGACACAGTTTTTACTGATGGTCTTGGCTTCCGTGATTATTCTTAAAGATGGCCATACGATTCAAGACTTTTTCATCATGACGACGGCTAGCACACCGACTGCGGAAAGTATTCAAGTCATGCATGGTTGGAATGTTGTTGCCACGACTTTGGTGTTGGCAGCGATTGTATTGTATGGTTTCATATTTTCTTATCAAAAGAAAACAGGTAGTTCAAAAAGCGAACGCTCATGAGAGGGTTCGCTTTTTTTAAGATTGAAAGACTTGATACATCGTCAATAGACATCAAGCTAATATACAGGACATTGGTTGTCAACGATTGAATACGCTATAATATTAGGTATACGTTGCTTGTTAATCAATAGTTGAAACGGATGACGTAATGATAGATTAATAATCTAAGAGGATAAATATGAAAATTTTAGTGACAGGTGCTAATGGTTTTTTAGGACGCGGGATTGTTGATGAAATAATCAAAACAGGTCATACAGTAGTTGCTGCGGGTTTTGAAACCAATAAAGTATCTTCTGATGCCATTCGCATCAATGGTGACATGTTTGAAGTGGCTGATCCTTATGAATATTACGGGCAGCCAGATGTTCTATTACACCTTGCTTATAAGGACGGTTTTGTCCTGAATTCTGAGGCACATATGCAGAATCTTGTGAAGCATACAACCTTTATTGATAAAATGGTCTCAGCTGGAATTAAGCAAGTAGCGGTAATGGGCACAATGCACGAAATTGGCTTTTTTGAGGGAAGTGTTGATGAGAATACGCCAACACATCCGATGAATTTTTATGGTATTGCAAAAAATGCAATTCGTGATTACACGAGTTTAGTTACCAAAAATAATGATGTGATTATGCAGTGGCTTCGAGCATTTTATATTGTCGATGGAACTGCCTATGGTAATTCAATCTTTTCAAAATTGTTCGCTGCGGCTGAAAGAGGTGATAAGACTTTTCCTTTTACAACAGGAAAATCACAATATGACTTCTTAGATTATGGTGATTTTTCAAGATACGTTGCAGCAGCCGTTACACAAACGGAGGTTCAAGGGATTATTAATATCAGTTCAGGAGAACCAGAACGGCTGAGTGATCGGGTTGAAAGATTTATTTCAGATCATCACTTGAATATCAAATTAGACTATGGGGCTTTTCCGGATCGACCATTTGACTCCAAAGCAATCTGGGGTGATAACACTAAGATTCAAAAAATTCTATCAAATCAAAGAAAGTGACATAATAAAGTGGCTAAGTATACAGTTCATACAACTAAATTACAAGATGTTAAAATTCTTGAACAACCATATTTTGGTGATACACGAGGATTCTTGACAGAGGATTATTCCGTTAAAGATTTAAAGGATGCGGGGATTGATATATCAGTTGTTCTGGAATTTCATTCCTACACGGCTCAAGCAGGTACTTTGCGCGGACTACACATTCAAGATGGCAAAGAGCACTCACAAGCAAAGTTGGTTAGAGTGATTACTGGTGCCGTTTATGATGTGTTGGTGGATGTTCGGGAAGGTTCACCAACATATGGCCAATGGGAAAGTTACATTTTGTCAGCAAGTAATGGGCGACAACTTTATGTACCACGTGGTTTTGCACATGGTTGGTTGTCATTAACTAATGACGTTCACTTTACCTATAAGGTTGATAACTATTATGCACCCGAAGCAGAAACACCAATTGCCTTCAATGATCCGGAAATAGGGATTGATTGGCAATTTGATACATCTAAGGCTATCATGTCAGAAAAGGATAAGAAAAATCCGTTATGGCAAGATGCGGGCATTACGGCCAAGTATGGTGACATGTATTAAACAAACCTAAAATTATCAATTGAGGACATAATGGCAAATATTACGAAATTAGTGTTAGAATCATGGCAAAACGAAGCGGGTAATGTTCACACCTACCAAGACATACTGTCGTGGATTAATGATAAAATTGATCGAACTGCAGTCAGTGTTGAAGAAACTGCATTAAGCCAATCAACGAACTGGTTTTTAGATCAAGATAACGGCACAATTCACAACCAAAATAATAGTTTTTTTTCGGTTGTAGGTGTGAAGCAATTAGTCAATGATGAAGTAGTGGCTGAACAACCTATGATTTTACAACCAGAAATTGGTTATTTAGGGATTATTGTCGCAGAGATTGATGGGGTACTGAATTTCCTCATGCAGGCAAAAATTGAGCCGGGCAATATTAATGCTGTCCAAATTTCACCGACAATTCAAGCGACAAAAAGTAATTTTATGGCGAAGCATGGTGGCAAAAAACCAGCTTATTTAGACTATTTTTTGAATGCTAAACAGCATCAGGTCATATATGATCAGATACAGTCGGAACAGAGTTCTCGTTTCTATCGTAAAAGAAATCGTAATATCATTATTAAGGTTGATGATGATGTGGAAGTCTTGGATAATTTCCGTTGGATGACACTAGGACAGATTAAAAAAATGATGTCCGAAGATAATCTGATTAATATGGACACACGAACTGTGTTGTCAGGCTTACCCTTTGTGACGAACACTTTGACCAGTGATGTTCGCGATTGGTTGCAGTATTTTAATGATCAGGCACTTGGCCGATCAATCTTTGAAAGTAACCCTGGTGATTACCTACCGCAATTATTTCAGAAGTTAAATGACTTCAAAATGTTTGAGGCAACCCAGACACAACTGACGTCGTTATTAGATATTGCAGGTTGGGAACTCACGGATAAGGGAGTCTTTAGTCAACAGCAAGCTGACTTTTCAGTGCGGCAGTATCAAATCAGCATTGATGGTCGCGAGATTACATCATGGGATCAGCCGCTATTTGTGGCTGAAGGTATTGCGGAATTGGCATTATTAACGCGGATTCACAATGGCGTGCGAGAATTCTTGATTAAATTACAACCAGAAATTGGTACATTGGATCACGTTGAGTATGGCCCAACGATTCAGTGGGAAGCGACAAAGCGGGGTAAACCTAGTGATGTGGTTGAAAAACTTTATGTACAACAATTGTCGCTTAACCAAGGGATTCAACGGCAAGTTATGTTGTCAGAAGAAGGTGGCCGTTTCTATCACGAACAAAATTTGAACGTTATCATGGCAGTTGACGACGATGCCATTCCAAATCTACCAGATGATTACTTGTGGGTGAACTACAGTACTTTAAATTATGTTATGCAAGTCAATAATGTCTTGAACATACAATTACGTAACTTAATTTCAATGATTGATTTATGAGGTGAGGATATTGAATAAGATTAAACTGGGTAACAGTGAACTAAATGCTTCTCGAATCGGTCTTGGCGTGATGCGCATGGGCACGCGAAGTGATCTTGAAGCGCAACAAACAGTCGAATCTGCCATTGAAAACGGGATTAACTTTTTTGAATCGGCAAATATTTATGGTAATGGCAAATCATCCAGTGCATTTGGTCGCGCGTTAAAAAATGCTAACGTGGCGCGGGACAGTATTCTCATTCAGTCTAAAGGTGGGATTGTTCGTGGGGATGGCTTCAAAAGAGTGGACTTTTCAAAAGCCAATATAATCCAGTCAGTAGAAGACGAACTCAGTCGTATTGGCACAGATTATTTAGATGTGTTTGTGTTGCACCGACCAGATGTGTTAGTGGAACCGGTCGAAGTTGCGGAAGCATTCAACTATTTAGAACAAAGTGGTAAAGTCCGTTACTTTGGGGTGTCAAATCAGAATTCATTGGATATTGAACTACTGAAAACTGCTGTTCAGCAACCCCTCATTGTCAATCAACTACAGTTTGGGATTATGCATACGGGGATGATTGATCAGCAGATTCATGTCAATATGACCGATGATGCTGCAGTTATGCGTGATGCGGAATTGATGGCATATAGTCGTATTCACAATATGACGATCCAAACCTGGTCACCATTGCAATTTGGCTATTTTGGTGGGGTGTTTGTAGATAATCCTGATTTCCCAGAATTGAATGCCGTACTTGGTCGCATGGCGGATCAGTATCAAACCAGTAAGAGTGCGATTGCGGTGGCCTGGATTTTACGGCATCCGGCTAACATGCAAGTTATTATTGGCTCAATGAGCGATCAACATATTCAAGAAATGACGGATGGTGATAATGTCACGTTAACGCGACAAGATTGGTATGATATTTATCTGGCTGCTGGTAATACCTTGCCTTAAACACGTCGAGTTTGGTATTGGTAGTTATTTTGTTGGATTATTTAATATTTTCTTACAAATAAAAAGTAAAGATTTCGAAAAGCGAACACGCGTCAGCGGTTCGCTTTTATTATGGCTTAAAAAAGTTATATGAGAGAAAATAACTTTGCTCAAATGGTAATATGACAAAAAGAAATTTTTGTTTTATAACTGTAATATTGTTGAAATTTTCACATGGTAGGGTTGATTGTATGTGAGAATTTGACACTTTACATTTATATTATAATCATAATGAAGATTAGGAGTGGGTATGAATAATTTATATAGCCACCTTCTAACAGGAACTGGAATTATCACTGACAAAGTAGGCCATTGGTCAGCAATGTAGATGGGGGTGTCTATCGTTGAGGGTAAGAGACAAACAATGACAGTCGGCCAATGGGTGTAGAAATGGTTATGGAGATACCAAGTAGTCAAAAAAAATTTTACAGGAAATTGAGAATGAATCTAAAAATTTGAGTATCCATAATTCAATTTATGGATATTATTGGTGCATTAATAGGCCCTGATTTCTCTATTGTATCGATGTTAAGCATCGGATTATTTGTTAAAAAGATTGTGGCAAGCTGATTTTTATTGAAACATTGCTTGTTATAAGTTTTGACCGCTTTTTTTTTAATCTGCATTGATTTTAGCAAATGTGAAAACGTGGTTAGTGTTTTTTTCATTATTTTTCCTATTGATTATTATTTTAATTTTGGTAGGCTATTTACCAATTTCTGGAGAAACGTCAAGAGTTTCTTTTGCAAAATATCAAGAAGTTCTGAACTTTTTTAGGTTCACACATCTAAGTATTTTTGGAACATTTTTAACCATAATGTTCATGATTTTATACTTTTTGCACTCTAAAAGAAAATCATCTCTGCTGCAATAATTTTTTTACTTATCGATAAAATAATTACTGATGATATCGATTTAGTTGGGATTGCACTGATACTAATTGGTATTCTTATTCTGGTTAGCTTATAATAATAAAGGCCCACTAGATATGTTTGTGATCAAGAATATTGCCTCCAGATCTGATATTTGGAATATTTATTTAACACACTACCCAATAAAAATGTTTAATGCGGAACCAAAGATTAAATTAGACGGAATTAATACAATTTTGGAAAATTCTGCGTTAGATGATGGATAATCTATGTGTTGATTAATTGGGGAATTGTAGCATGAATTTTATACACTATAATATTTAATAGTTTAATTAAACTGAGTATCCAATCATACTGCATTATCCTTGTTACAATTTTGATGATTTTCCCTGAGTCATATATGATTATGTTTTTTTAATACAGTTATTCAGACAGTAGAATGGTAGAGGATTAGAAATTATGAATTCACTAAATAGAACTAAAGCAGCCACAATCAATTCAGCTGTAGCAAGTTCTGCTCAATTAATACAACTAGTAATGCAGTTTATTTCACGGTCTGTCTTCATCAATGTGTTAGGGGCGGAATATCTTGGGCTGAATGGCCTATTTTTAAATTTGTTAGGATACTTAAATTTTGCTGAATTAGGTTTGGGCGCAGCGATTACCTTTTCATTATTTAAACCACTGGCTAAAAATGATGAAAGACAAGTCGCTGCCATCATGAATCTATTTAAAAAGTGGTATCGATACATTGCACTATTTGTCTTAGTTGGTGGTTTGATTTTAACGCCATTTATTCCAAAATTAATTCATGGCGCCGGGACAGGACTACATTTAAATATATATATTGCATTTTTACTTGCATTAGCTAATACAGTTTTTTCATATTTAGTAACCTATAAGCGAACATTACTTCTTGCAGATCAAAAAGGTTATATTAATACCCTCAATACTGTTGGTTTCAATATTACAGGACAATTATTGCAAATTGTGACGCTACTTCTGTTTAAGAGTTTTTATCTCTACTTGATTATTCAAGCAGTCGTGATGGTCATATCGAATATTCAGGTTTCCAGAGTAGTCGATAAAATGTATCCTTATTTATCTGTATATCGACATGAAAAAGTCGGTGACAATGTCATTCATTATATGAAAAAAAATATTAGTGGCATGCTTTCATCAAAGATGGGCGGCATTATTGTCAACGGCACCGATAATTTATTACTATCGTATTATATCGGGCTCACTTCCGTTGCGATGTATGCCAATTATACGATGATTATTGGCGGATTGGCACAAGTCATGGGACAATTGTTATCAGCTGTTACATCTTCCATTGGAAACCTGGGTGCTTCCAATGAGAGTTCTAAAAAGAAAGAAGAAGTTTTTTACAAGTACTTTTATATTAGTAGTTTATTGTCAATGTTAATTGCCGTCGGCTTTAGTGCATTTTCATCTGCTTTTGTTAACATATGGCTAGGTCCAAAAATGGTGTTCGGCTTTATGCCATTACTCATTATTTCTTTGAATTTTGTTCTGCAAAATTTACGGCAAAGTATTATTAATTATACGAATGCATACGGATTGTATTGGTATGCCCGTTGGAAACCAATATTTGAATCATTGGTTAATTTGGCTGTTTCATGGTCTCTAGTTAAGTTTACATCTTTAGGCATTTCTGGTGTGCTGATTGGTACAATAACGAGTAATCTACTGGTTAACTTTTTTTGGGAATCCTGGATTGTTTTACATTACGGCCTTAATGCCAAAATTTTACGCTTTCTACGTTTATACTTAGCCTATATTTTGGGTAGTGCGATCATTATTTTTATTACTGTCGCAGCTGTCTCTAGATATTCGGGAGAGAATATAATAGGTGGAATTGTCATAGCGAGCGTTTCAGAAGTTGCCGTTATTTTGAGTTTCATTACCATAAACAAATTGTTTTATCCTAAAGATATTGAGCAGTTTGGTCTTAATAGTATACTAGATAAAGTCCGAAAATAGGAATTGGAAATCGTTAAATAAAGGAGAAGGCATGAAAGATATTATCCTTACAACGGTTCTGGTACATTACTATATCCTATTGCCAAGGATACCAGTAAGCAATTGATGCCTATTTATGATAAGCCGATGATATATTATCCTTTGTCAGTCTTTATACTGGAGTGTGCTGATTTTATTGGGAATGACACAGCGGCGTTGGTGTTAGGCGATAACATTTTCTACAGCGCCGGCTTGTCGGAGAAACTGCAAGCTGCGACACAAAAAATATTAGGGCGACGGTCTTTGGGTACTAATTCCATGACCCAGAACGTTTTGGTATCGTGGAATTTGACGACGAGGATAAGGCTTTATCAATTGTTGAAAAGCCGGAACACCCAAAGTCAAACTATGTTCTATGTTGTGACGGGTCTATACTTCTATGGTAATGATGCTGTAGAAATTGTAGCGAATGTAAAGTCTTCAGCATGAGAAGAAATTGAAATTTCTGATATTAATCAAGACTATTTGGACAGTAGTGGTTTGGATGTCCAAGTCATGGGCGTGGTTTTGCTTGGTTAGATATAGGAACGCATGAGTCATTGTTAGAAGCGTTATCCTTTATTGCCACAATCAAAATGCAACAAAATTTCAAAGTGGCATCACTGGAAGAATTTGCCTATCGAATGGGCTACATTGACCTTGATCAACTCGAAGCCTTAGCGCAACCACTCAAGAAAAACGATTACGGTCAATATTTGTTGCGTTTGGTAGCCGATGAACAAGCCAGTTTAAAGTAAAGGGGATAACATGTTAGCTGATTTTTTTGAAAATCCGTTAGCAACCCGTCAAGTGGCAGAAATTTCCAAAACTACTGATGTCGTGATGATACCAGTAACGAATGTGGAAGTTCCAAAAAAGGCGTATCCATCAAAAACTCGGTGATGGATTTGGACAAAACGAAGGCCACAAGCTTTGACATTTATTAGCACAATTTTGTCAAGTCTACAAGAGAAGGACTAAATTTACGCTTTAAAATACTTGGTTGTCGTGAAACAACCAGGTATTTTTTATGCGCTGTGAATTTGATATATTCAGAGTAATCGTATGATGCCAGTGGAAAAGGACTGGATGATAAAAAAGCAAGTAGTCAAAACAATCTAATTTAGTGTCTATCACAAACAAAGGCCGGCAGATAATATTTTCAGTAACTAGTATCACACAATTCGTGCACAGGAGATAACGATGACAGTGCATTTCCTAACTGATTTATTGAAACAAACGGAACGTGGGTACGTTGATTATATCTCCTGGTGAAGTGGACACTAACAAAGCAGGAAGTGGGTCTCTTAGACGGCATTAAAGATGAATATATAGTTCGAGTTTCTAAGATTGGATCTTTATTGAAGATAGTTAGTGTGTGCTGATTTGTTTTTTACAAAAAAATCAGGAATTTCAAAAACGAACGCTCACAAGGCAGTTCGCTTTTATTATGGATTAAAAAAGTTATATGAGAGAAAATAACCTTGCTCAAACCGTAATATGTCAAAAAGAAATGTTTGTTTTATAAATGTAATATTGTTGAAATTTTAACATGTTATGGTTGAAGGTATACGAGGGTTTGTCCTAGTATAGTAATATTAATCGTGTAATAGTAATACAAATTAAGGAGCGGGTATGATCGATTTACATAGTCATCTGCTACCGGATATTGATGACGGTTCTGGATCCATGCGTGCCTCGTTACGGATGGCACGAGAGGCGGTGGCGGAAGGTATTGACGCTATGTTGATGACGCCTCATCATATGAATGGACAATATAACAATCCAAAAGCTGACGTAGTGGTATTGACCGAAAAATTTCAATCAATGTTGGATCAGGAGAGTATTCCTTTACAAGTCTTTCCATCACAAGAGGTTCGGATTAATGGTGAACTAATCGATGCGTTAGTAGCAGATGAGATTCTGTTTGCAGATGAAGGGAACCGGTACTTACTATTGGAATTTCCTGATGATGATGTGCCAACCTTTAGCGAGGATATGATTTTTAATCTGATGCAACGAGGGATTACGGTGCAAATTGCCCACCCAGAACGCAATACGAAGTTGATGGCTCAACCAGAGATTTTGTATCGGCTGGTTGAACGGGGCGCGATTGCGCAGGTGACGGCGAGTTCGTATGTTGGCGCTTTTGGGAAAAAAGTGCAAAAGTTTGCCGAGGCGATAGTGTCGCATAATCTGGGTCATGTGTTTGTTTCGGATGTGCACGACTTGCCCAATCGTACATATAATATGCAAGCAGCTTTTGACAAACTAAGGAAGAAACAGGGCACTGAAATCAGTGAGCTATTTGCGCTGAATGCGGAAGCCATTATTGATGGGCGTCCTATTCAGCGTCTGATACCGGCACCAATTGTCAAACGTTGGTTACGCAATCGTTTTTAATGAGAGAATAAAGGATTAACACACAATGAATAACGTACTTGAGTTACGACAACTATGGGACATTATCCGTAAGCACTTTTTTGCCATCTTATTCATGGCAGTCGTTGGTGCGGGGATTGGCTTTGGCATTGCAAAATTTTTAATTGCGCCAACATACAGCGCTTCAACCAGTATGCTGGTTAATCGCTCAAACGATAATAACAACGGTTCAGTGAACTTGTCTGATCAACAAGCAGATGTACAGATTATTAACACCTATAAGAACTTGGTGATTTCAAGTAATGTCTTAGGGGATGCCTCAAAGCAACTGAAGCATCCAGAACCCATTGTGGTCCAAGAAGCCAAACCCGCGGAATATCAGGTATTGGCTGATGGGACACGCCGTTTGATTGCGCCAGCACAAGAGGAAATTACGAAGCCTGCAACACAGAAGACTTACAACTTGTCTGTGGATCAGCTGAAGAGTATGGTGTCAATTTCTAATCAACAAAATTCGCAGGTTTTCTCAATTGATGTGAAGGCTAAAAACGCTGAGGAAGCTGCTGCAGTGGCCAATACCGTTGCTGATTCATTCAAAAATAAAATCGGTGATTTTATGAAAATCAATAACGTATCAATTATTGATTCAGCAAAGGCAAGTAATGTCCCAGTTGCACCGAATACGAAGCTCTTTACATTAGCTGGTCTTGTCTTACTTGGTGGATTAACGTTCTTGATTGTATTGGCAAAGGAATTGTCAGACACAACGATTAAGAGCCCGGATGAAGTTTCTCAGTTGTTTGGTTTAACTAATTTGGGTGCTCTTGGACACATCAAAAAAATTGGGAAGTTCGATATGTCGGCCAACACAGGCTCATCATTATTAGGTTATAACGCAACACAGCCACGCTCGCGCTTGAGCCGTTTAAGTAAGGATTAGGAGATAGAAGATATGGCATTTTTTAAAAAGCGATATAAAACTGGGCGTGATGGGTTATCACGTGACACCATGATCAATGGTGCACGCTTGATTACAGCAGCAGAGCCCAAAAATCCGGTATCTGAACAATTTCGAACGATTCGTACGAACGTTGATTTTGCTTCTGTTGCTAAGGGTAATGTCAAGACATTACTTGTGTCATCAGCCTTACCATCTGAAGGCAAATCAACGATAACAGCCAACTTGGCAGTGGTCTATGCACAACAGGGAAAAAAGATTTTACTTGTAGATACTGACTTGCGTCGCCCAACAGTAGCGTCAACCTTTGGTATTACGGATAACCATGGCTTGACAAACTATCTCGCCGATGTGAATAGCGAAGAAGGGTCAATTATTCGTCATACACGTTTAGAAACGTTGGATGTAGTAACGTCTGGGCCAGTACCGCCTAATCCAGCAGAATTATTGGCTTCTAGTCGGATGACAAACTTAATTTCTGAATTACGGCAGAAGTATGATTTGGTTATCTTCGACGTACCGCCTTTCTTGATGGTAACAGATGCACAAGTATTAATGAGCAAGATGGATGGTGTGGCTATAGTTGTGAGTGGGAGACACACAACGAAGGGCGCTTTGCAACGCACAGTAGATATATTAAAATTAGCAGATGCACCAATGCTGGGATTTATCTATAATGATCGTAGTCGTAAGAAAAATTCAGGAAATGGTTACGGTTATGGCTATGGATACGGTTATGGAGAGACCAAGTAGTTCAGTTATGTAACTGGGAAATGGGAGATGAGAATGGGAGCGTTCTATAGAAGATTTTTAAAGCGGTTTTTAGATATCATTGTGGCGATTACCCTTGGTATTGTCTTGATTGTGCCGCTTTTTTTTGTTGCGATTTTGGTTAAACTAACTTCAAAAGGGCCAGTTTTTTTCAAACAAGAACGTTTCGGATTGAATTCTAAGCCGTTTACATTGTATAAGTTCCGATCAATGACTGATGGGGCACCCATAAAGGCAAATTCAGAATTTAAAGACATTACGAGCTATGTTACACCGTTTGGTATGTTTATCCGGAAAACTTCAATTGATGAATTGCCACAATTACTTAATATCATAAAAGGTGATATGAGTTTTATTGGTCCGAGGCCTTTGGCTAGTACAGATGAAAAAGTACTTGCATTACGTAAAAAAAGTGGTGCAGATCGAGTACGGCCAGGTATTTCTGGATTAGCACAAGTCAATGGACGAAATAATATTACTGATGAGAATAAGGCTGCTTATGATGCTAAATACGCTAGTGGTGTGAGTATGAAACTAGATATTTTGTTGATAATTGAAACTTTGGTATCTGTGATTAAGCGTGATGGTATTTTTAAAACAGAACAATTGGGCGATTTGGATAAGGATACAGTAAAGAATGACTAAAAAAGTTTTGATGTTAGCGGCAAAAGCTAACATGATCCAACAATTTAATCATAGAAATATTAAAATTCTACAAAGTCTTGGATTTGAGGTACATGTCGCAACCAACATGATTGATTTTGGTTCAATGTCTAACCAAGAAAATGAACGGTTTAAGCAGTGGATGTCAGAAAATAATGTTGTTCCACATCAGATTGATTTTGAACGTCGAATGGGATCGATTAAGGGTAATTTTCGATCGATTAAACAACTACGATTGTTATTTAAACAGAATCATTTTGCTTTTGTTCATGCGCACTCACCACTTGGTGGTATATTGGGACGTTTTGTAGCATGGCAGTATAAAGTACCAACTGTTTATACAGCACATGGATTTCATTTTTTTAAGGATGGATCAAAAAGCAGTTGGTTTGTGTTTTTTCCAATTGAATGGATTTTTTCTTTTGTTACAGACACACTTATTACTATAAATGAGGAGGATTATGCTTTAGCTCAGAAATATATGCATGCTAAGAATCTATTAAATTTAAATGGTAATGGTGTTGATGTAGAACAAGCATGGTTGATTTCAGATGATCAAAAAAATAAAGCACGAAGTGAAATACGTAAGGAATTGAATATTCCTGAGGATGCTTTTTTAATCACTTCTGTGGGAGAGTTGAGTGATCGAAAAAATCATAGGATTGTTTTGGAGGCGCTGAAACTAATGACTCCAGAAGAAAGAAAAAATGTTTATTATGTAATTGCTGGTACAGGAAGTAATGGGCCACTATTATTAGAAATTGCTGAAAGTTTTCAATTCCAGAATAGCTTGAAACTACTGGGGTATCGAAATGATATTCATAATATAAACTATGCGAGTGATCTTTTTGTTTTTCCATCCCTTCAAGAAGGTTTAGGTATTGCAGGTCTAGACGCTACAGTAGATGGTACGTTGATACTAGGAGCTAATAGAAGAGGAATTGCAGATTATATAATTCCCGGGTTAAATGGTGATATATTCAATCCGGAAAGTTCCGAGAATTTAAAATTAAAATTACTAGAATTTATAAATAACAGGGCTCAAATACAAGAGAGTTCGTTTCTAAAAAAATTTGATAAAAAATATATAGATAGAGAAATGAAATCAGTGTATCGGAGATACGATCGTTAGTCGGATTGATTGACGTCTTGATTTTTGGAAGCGTGAAATTTAAAAATGATAATTTATTTATACCTTTTACTATTCATTATTGTCGTTAAGTATTTTGTGTTGAACTTAAATTCAAACAGAATTGTGGCTGTAAAAACTACAAATTTTGTAATTGTCCTGATGATGATTTTATACGCCATTTTAAAGATAATTTTGAATCAGAACGTTGGTAAATGGGGAACTGATCAATTGTCGTATTACTATCATTCTTTTTTACCATTACGAGGCATACCGTGGCATGAATTTTATACACAACACATTTCACAAAGAGAATTTATCTTCAATTTTATTCTTTGGTTGATTGTAAATATCAAAAGATTGAATTTTTTAGAGTTTCAAATTGTTACTTTTTTGATTGAAATTTTCCCCGTTTATTTCATTTCCAAATTTATAAACAAAGGTCGAGAAATCGATATCATTTTATTTACATTCCTTGTTTATCCTTTTTTTGCAAACGGTGCAACTAATGTCTTAAGACAGGGATTGGCAATTAGTATATTAATGATTGGTTATCTATGGACACTAAAAGATTTGGAAGAACCTGGTAAGTTTAGAATTATTAGTTTAGGTTTTGTTTTTTTTGCAACTACCTTTCATCAAACATCATTAATTTTAAGTGTATTATGGGTAATAACTATTGTTTTTAGAAAAAAGATTAGTATCAAATATTATTGGGCAGCATTTTGGATATTTGCAATTTTAGATGTTACTAATACTAATCAAGTCTTGTTTGGATCTATTGGATCGTTGTTTAGTGATAACTATGATTTGTATATTAATCCTGAAGCACAAGCCAATTACGGGTCTGGATCAAAATATATGTTTGTTCTGATTAGTATTTTTCTAGCTGTTGTATTGAATTTCTTCTTAGGGCAGGTGAGTGAAGCTAATAAGCTAAAAGCCGAATTACTTTTTAAACAATATTTAGGGTCGGCATCAGCATTTTTTGCATTTTCATTTATTGCTTTTTCCGATAGAGTTGGTATGTATGCCTGGACAATCGCACCGATGATTGCTTTTTATATGATAGATAAAACGGAAGATTCTCTACAAAGAAGAATCCATTTAGTTCTTATTCCGATTGTTTGTATGTTAATTGGTTATGGAATGAGCAGTGGAGCGTATTTTGTAAATCGATAAAAAATTAAAAAGGGAAAAATATGAAAAAAATATCCATTTTATTGCCAATTTACAACGAAAAAATATCTTGGATCGAAGAGAGTATTAATTCAATTTTAAAGCAAACGTATAACAATATAGAATTATTATTGATTCTTGATAATCCCCGAAATACTAAGCTAGTAAATTTTTTAACTGAATTTAAAAAAAGGGGGAATGTGATTCTAATTGTTAATGAAAAGAATCTTGGAATTGTAGAAAGTTTAAATAAGGGGATTCAATTAGCTAGTGGGGATTTTATTGCACGTATGGATGCTGATGATATTGCCTTTTCAGATCGTTTACAGAGAGAACTGGCTTTTTTAGAAAAGCATGATTTAGATATAGTAACGAGTACGGTAGAAGATATCGATCAGAATGGTAATTTTATAATTTCACGAGAACAGAAAGACTTAGTTGGAAGTATCTTTGAAAAAGAAATCATGTTCAGATATTTGGGTGCGCACCCTACATGGTTTGGCAAAAAAGAGGCGTTTAGAACAATAGGTGGTTACAGACCGGTTAATCATGCAGAAGATCTTGATTTTCTTTTGAGAGGATTAGAGGCTGGAATGAACATAGGATTACTTGGAAAACCAACATTGAGTTATAGAATCAGACCAGCTTCAATTACCCTAAGTAATCAGTTAGAAATGTTTTTGAATGCGGAAAGTATTCGGAAATTTTATAAGAGAAAACAACTATCAAATACTAGTGTCAGCATGATAACGAAACCTTCTGATAAAATCACAGAAAAAGATAGAATAAAATACCAAAAAATCTCTCAAATTAGAAAAGAAACATTCTATCTTGCCTCCGTTAAGAAACCTTTGGCAATGTATAAACTAACACAATTCATTTCACAAGCTATATTTAATCGCTATGCAAGGAAGCTTGTACTGAGCGATCTGAGAAGGGGACTTAGGATAAGATAGGTAACAGTTAAGCGATAGGGGGATTTTATTTTGTGATCTTGTCTAATATTTACCATATTATTTGAAATGAGTATCTGGTTATCCATACTAAGTTTATTGATTATACAATCCTAGTGGGCACAAATATCTAAATAATCAGTAAAGATACATGATACCTTTGGTATTAAACTATAATTTAATTATTAGTCTCAGTATCATATTTTACGTTTAGGCAATACCATATATAGAAACAAATCAACGAACATTGAGATTGTGGGCATATTTTTATGGAAAAATTTACTGAATTTTAAAAGGAAATGGTCTTAAAATGAAAATAGTACACTATGATGATCCAGTGAAGCGAACTGTAGTCAATAAAAGTTGAAACTATGTATATAAGCAGAGAAAATTTAAAAATTTTTGTCGACGAATATTGAATAAGTTTGATTTTAGTAGAAAAAATTATCATTATAACAATAATCATACACGTTTTAATAAACAAAGTGGTATTTATCATGACTTTAATAAAATCGTTTTTGGTAAGGGACAGTGGGTGACTACATTTGAAACGTTAATCCCGTGTTATGACGAAGTCGTACAACATCAATATAGTCAGCGAAAGACTAAAAGATTATGCAAACGTTATTGAGAATATTTATGATAGAGGACGAATATGACTCCTAAAGTTAGTGTCATCATTACAAGTATAGGAAGACCTGAACTAAGAGCAGCAATCGATAGTGTGAAAAATCAAACATACAAAAATATCGAGATAATAGTAGTTTTAGATGGATCTTTACCAGATGGAATCGATAACCAAGATGTCCAAGTTATTTATTTAGATCATGTAAAAAATGGTAATATTTCTCGAAACATTGGTATAACAGCATCCAGAGGTGAGTTCATTGCGTTACTTGATGATGATGATATTTTTTATCCCAACAAGATTCAAAAACAAGTAGAACAGGTAATGAAAATAGAAGATGTGACAAAGGTTGTTTTGTATACAAATGTAAAATTATTTTATTCTAAGAGTAATGTTTCAAAAAATTTACGAGTGTCTCAAATTAATAGAGATGAAAAAGTTTTAGACTACTTATTTCAGCGTAATAATACAGGATTTATTCAAACATCTACACTTTTTGCTCATCGGTCAATTTTTTTGAATAATTTGTTTGACGAAACGGTACCAAAACATCAGGACTGGGACTGGTTAATAAATGTTCAGAATAACTTGGATGTTCAATTTAAATTGGTGGATGATATTTTGGTAGAATATCGTATAAATTCATTGGGATCATCTGTTGGAACACAAAACAAATGGCGTTATTCGCTTACATGGTTTTCAAAATATGAAGATGATGTTTCAAAATATACGAAGGCTAAATTTAAATCTACAATTATTGGGAGTATAATGAAAGACCAGGGAATGGAGCGAAAAGACAGAATTTCCGAATCACTCCGATTATTAAGCAGTATTCCATTTGGGTACTTGCAATTATGGTCTAAATCCATGATGAGAATTGTATTCTATTCATTAAAATACTGATGGTTGAAGAGTAATTGTTTAGATTTTAGGTGTTTCAATAAATAATAGAATTGATCCAAAGGGATATCAACTTTTTGAATATCTACATGAGTTTCAAAATAATGGGGTTTGAAGAGCAATGTATTTGGTTGATTTTTAGGTTATATCCTTGAAAAAAATTCAGACATATTTATATTAATTCAACTGCCATAAAGTTTAAAAAATGATATGAGATTTAAAGCTAAATTCACAAATATATCGAATCAAAAAACGGACTAATCTTGAAACAAAAAAAATCTCTTAATATATCGAAAAAATAGTTTACTATTTCTGTACTATTGTTAAAGGAAAAATTTTCAAAATGATAGATAATAATAAATTTGCATATTTAGTTATGGCTCATAAGGCAGACTATACTTTAGAAAAACTACTTAGTGCAATTGATGACGAACGAAATGATATTTATCTACATGTTGATAAAAAAAGTGAGATAAATAGTTTTAAAGAATTAGCGAAAGGTATCAAGCAAAGTAAGATTTTTTTTGTTACGAGAACGAAAGTAGAATGGGGTTCATATTCTCAAATTGAAGCAGAACTCAATCTTTTCCGTGAAGCAAATAAAGAACACTATAGATATTATCACTTAATTTCAGGTGCGGATTTTCCTATAAAGAGTCAAGACTATATTCATGATTTTTTTAATAATGCGAATGAAAAAGAGTTTATTCATTTTGAAAGTGATAAGTTCAATTATAGTGATAGAGTTCATTTATATCATCCATTTCAAAAAAATTTACGACACAATACTAACAGCCGGCAAAAATTAAAACACTATACATGGCAAAGAATAGCCAATAAGCTAGTTGGCTTATTTCAAAAAATTTTAAGAATTAATCTTAATAGTCAAATAAAATTTCAAAAAGGAGCAAATTGGGTTAGTATTACTGATGAACTTGTTTCTTACATTTTACAGAATGAAGAATGGATACAAAAAACGTTTAGATATTCTTTTTGTGCAGATGAAATATTTATACAAACTTTGGTTTATAATTCTGAGTATTTCAAACAAAAACTATATCATCCATACTATGATAATTCTGATATAGCAAATCAGCGATTAATTGATTGGAATCGTGGGACACCGTATGTTTTTAAGAAACAAGATTTAGATGAATTGAAAAATTCTCCATATTTATTTGCGAGAAAATTTGATTCACAAATTGATAAAGAAATAATTGACCTAATTACAATGAAATATTAAGAACAAACTTTTAGTGAAAACCAGGTAGTTTTAAGAAACGTGAATTAGAAACAAAGCTTATCTATACTTTTATGAGAAGATACTTAAAAGTGTTGTTGGTTAATTGTTTTGAGTATCATAACAGCTGTACCATTACATTGTTTTAATCAATTTATAAGTTTGCAAATTGTAATTGTGATGTGAGTCGTAAGTTTGATAATTTTTATTGGAATGTGACTAAATTCAATGTGTGTTTTTGATAGAACAAATAATTTTTTGCAAATTTTAAAAAAAGCGTGAGGTGAAATATGATTAAAAAAATGATTTCCGTTGTTATTCCAGCTTTTAATGTTGAACAATATATTGAAGAAACTTTATTAAGCATATTTCAACAAACTTATCAAAATTTTGAGGTTATTGTGGTAAATGATGGATCTACTGATGGGACTGCCGATATTTTAAAAAAAATGATTACGTTATACGGAAACCGATTAGTAGTGCTTAACCAAAAAAATTCAGGACAAGGAGCTGCGCGAAATAAGGGAATAGAAGTTAGTTCAGGTGAATATATTTATTTTTTTGATGGAGATGATATTATTGAAAATACACTGTTTCAAAAGGCAGTAAATGCATTTGTTGATAGTGATGTAGACGTTTTTTTCTTCAGCGGAAAGTCATTTGGAAACAAAAATATTGATTTCAAACAAAACTATAATATTGTAAAAATCCCCAATGAGTCTCTAACATCTAAAAAAATGTTTGAATATCTTTATGTATCCAATCAGTTAAACGTCAGTCCAACAATGTTTGTAATTAGAAAAAAGTTGCTCAAAGATAATAATATTTCTTTCTTAGAAAATGTGTTACATGAAGATAACAGTTTTGTTCTAGAGGTATACCATTATGCACGATTAGTAATGGGATCTGAAGAGACACTGTTTTATCGACGCGTTCGCGGTAATTCAATTATGACATCATTAGATTATGATAAATCAATGGAATCGTATTTAAAAAATATTGAGTATGTTATAACACGACTTTCTAAATTGACTTATTTTGAAAAGGAATTTATTTCAATGAGAATAATTCAACTTATTAAATTTAGTATTATTCGTCCAAGTGTTATTATGAAATTATTAAATCTCTATGTTTTACTAATAAAAAAACAGATATTTATCTTTCCGCTTTCGCAGATAATGTATTTTTACTTGTTAAGGAAATCTCAAAAAAAATTCTTTTTGAGATGAGAGGTACTGTAATATATTAGTTTTAAGGATCATCGGGAATTTATTGTGTTTTCAAGGTGTTTTATATTACTAAATTGATTTAGTGTTGTTGTATCAAATTGAGTGAAGGAAAGAGGAGAAAAAAATGAATATTGCAGTTGCAGGAACAGGATACGTTGGTTTGTCATTGGCGACTTTATTAGCTCAAAACAATAAGGTCACAGCAGTTGATATTATTCCAGAAAAAGTTGATCTAATTAATGCTGGTGTATCGCCAATTCAAGATAATGAAATTTCGGATTTCTTGGCAAATAAAGAGCTGGATTTAACAGCAACTATTGATGGTAAGTCAGCTTATCAAGATGCCGAATTTGTTGTCATTGCTACGCCAACCAATTACGATACGGAAACTAATCATTTTGATACAACAGCTGTTGAAGCCGTGATTGAAGAAGTGTTGGCTGTTAACCCAAATGCCTTGATGATCATTAAGTCAACTATTCCAGTTGGGTATACAGAAAGCGTTAAAGAAAAGTATCAAACAGAAAATATTATCTTCTCACCAGAATTTTTGCGAGAAGGTAAGGCGTTGCTGGATAACTTACATCCATCTCGAATTATTTTAGGTGAAGATTCAGAACGTGCAAGAAAGTTTGCGCAGTTGCTAATTGATGGCGCAGTAGACAAGGATATCCCAACACTATTTGTTGAGAGTTCTGAAGCAGAAGCCATCAAGTTGTTCGCTAATACTTATTTGGCAATGCGTGTGGCTTATTTCAACGAATTAGATACTTATGCAGAAGTCCGTGGTTTGAATACTAAAAAGATTATTGACGGCGTTGGCTTAGATCCACGTATTGGTAGTCATTATAATAACCCATCATTTGGTTATGGTGGTTACTGCTTGCCAAAGGATACCAAGCAACTACTTGCAAACTTTGAAGATGTGCCGAACAATATCATTCAAGGCATTGTTGACGCAAACACAACACGTAAAGACTTTGTTGCTGATCAGGTGCTTAAGCGTGACCCTAAGAAGGTTGGTATTTATCGCCTAACAATGAAAGAAGGTAGTGACAATTTCCGTGCTTCTTCAATTCAAGGTGTGATGAAGCGTATCAAGGCAAAGGGAATTGAAGTAGTGGTTTATGAACCAACACTTAAAGAAGACGAATTCTATCATTCAGCGGTAATTCATGACTTTGACACATTCAAAAAGGAATCAGATGTTATCATTGCTAATCGTTGGGATGACTTGTTAAGTGACGTTGAAGATAAGGTCTATACACGTGACTTGTATCGTCGTGATTAATTTGAAGTACGACTAAAATAATCACTGTTATCTTACACGCTGGTTTAAAAACCTAATTAAAGTAACGGGTTATCAACCTGAACACTAAAAATACTTGGTTGTCTGACGACAGCCAAGTATTTTTTTATGCGCGATAACTTTGATATACTGAGAGTAATCGTATGACACAGTGGAAAAGGGACAGGATGGCCGAACAGCAACCAATCAATTTAAATCAACTCAGCAGTTATCACCAGCAAGAACAGGCAGCACAATATCTAAAACAGCTGGGGGACACGACAATTCGGACGCAGGAATTAACTGGCATGGCGCAGCTAGTGGCGCATTTTCCTGCTGAGTTACCCGCATGGCAGGCGGTGTATGTGGATTATGCGGTGCCACCGATTAGCAAAGAGTTTGATATGTTGTTCATTAATGCCGAAGGCCACATCATCAATATTGAACTCAAGAGTGACGTGCATTACGATATTGAAAAAATCCATAAACAATTACGCAATAATCGTTATTACTTAACGCAGGCCAGTCCGCACGTTGCCTTATTTACGTATAATTCAGACTTGGATCGGATTTATCATCTAACTGACCAAGATACGTTGGACGTAATTGATTTGCAAGATGAGCGTTGGCAGACATCGGTGTTTTATCAGGTGGTCATGAGGTTTAAAAGTGTTGCCGTAGCTGATTTGGACGACGTATTACGAGTGGCGGATTATTTAGTCTCACCGTTTACCCAACTAGCGCGTTTTCTCAAAGGGCAATATTTGCTCATGCAGCCGCAGCAACAATTACAAACTGAATTATTGGCCACGCCAACGCCTGGGACTTATGCCGTGAAAGCGGCCACCAGTGTGGGACAGACGTTGATGATTTATGATACGGTAAAAATCCTGCGTGAACAGGGGCAGCAGGTGTTACTCGTTCATATTGGCGCACTGAAGTCAGCCCAAGCGACGCTACGGCGACAGTATGGCTGGCATATTTTACCTGAACGGCAGTTTTTCAAGAAGATTAAGCGCCAACACCTACAACCGTATGATGTCGTTATCATCACTGATGCACAGAAGTTATCCATTCGCCATGTGAATAGTTTAAGACGTTACTTTGCGGCACGCCACACGCGGGTCTTACTCATTGGCGATCCCAACCAGCAGAGTAAGACGACTATCAGTAATCGTGACTATTTTGCCACGCTAACCCACGCCTTTGGCCAACAACATCTTATCAAGTTATCTGATGAATTGTAAAATTTTGAGATTGTGAAAAAATTTGTGCGAACCAATGCTGATTGGGTGAAAAAGTGGTACAATCGACTAAGCGTTATCACGTTATTAATTTATTCATCACATCACGAAAAAGGAATGCGAACGACCTAGTAGTAGGATGAATTTTGGGTTGTTCATAGGACATGGTATGACGAGCAAATACGAAATCTTAAAACATCACATTTTAGAACAAATTTTGAATGGCGAATTGGTGAAGGGACAAAAATTACCGACCGAAAGTGAAATGATGGCGGCATTTTCTGTCAGTCGTTACACGGTTCGCCGTGCCATTTCAGATTTAGAAAATGATCATTACGTTTACCGCGTGCAGGGTGGTGGCTCGTATGTCGCCGACTGGCAAGCCAAGCAGAAACAAGACAAAGCGCCGAGTGTGATTGGAATTTTGTCGACCCACGTGGCGTCATATATTTTCCCAGCAATTATTGATGGGGCCGATCAAGTCATCAGTGAAAATGGCTATTCATTGGTTTTGGCGAACACGCATAATGAACCAAAGCGTGAACGTATCGCCCTCATTAACATGATGAAGCAGAACTTAGCTGGTTTAATTATTGAACCAACACGCAGTGCCACCGCAACGCCGAATAGTGATTTGTATGACAAATTACGAGAAGATGGCGTGCCGATGATTTTTATCAACGCCACTTATCCGAATTTCGATCAGGTATCAGTGATCAGCGATGACCAAGCAGCGATTTATCAAGCGACGAAGTACCTCATGGAGAAGGGGCATAAGCGTATCGTGGGGGCATTTCAAGTGGATGACCGCCAAGGGGTGAACCGCCTCGATGGCTTTATGCGTGCCTATCAAGAACAGTCCGAACTCTTGACGGAATTTACGCCAGTGATTTATAAGTCTGACGAAACCACGCAGGTACTTCATCACATTAACGACATTTTAATGCGCAGTCCGGAGTTGCGGCCAACGGCCATCATTGCCTATAATGATCAGCTGGCCATTCAAATCATTGCTTTAGCACATGATTTAGGCTTGCGCGTGCCGGAAGACGTGTCAGTCATGGGCTTTGATGATTTCCAAATGTCGCGTTACGTCACGCCACCACTGACAACAATGTCGCATGAAAAGGAGCGCATGGGGCGGGATGCCGCTAATCTACTCCTGCAACAAATTAAGCATCACAAAGTTGAGTCAATTTGCTATGAACCACGATTAGTTGTGCGTGATTCGGTACAAGATTTGACTAAGGAATTGTGATAAGACCAACAAAAAAGTAAGTTTTAAAAATAAAGTTTGACGCCTTAATCCAGCGTCAGGCTTATTTTTTTTGCAATTTATAATCGTATGATAAAAAAATAACCTATTGACTTATACGGACAAATATTCTATATTGTGTTTGTAAGCGGTTACATTAAAACGACAAATTCTAGATAGTTCGGTTAATGACGCTCATAAAATCAAAAATAATTCAAAAAAGAAGGATATTAAAATGGCAGTGATGGAAAATTATAAGTTCTGGTTTGTAACAGGTTCTCAATCGCTTTATGGATCTGATGTATTAGATCAAGTAGCAGCAAATTCTCGTGAAATTGTTGACAAGTTAAACGCCTCAAATGTCTTACCTTATCCAATTGAATTCAAGACGGTGGGTGTGACAGCGGAAAACATTACCGAAACTATGAAAGAAGCCAACTATGATGACTCTGTTGCAGGTGTCATCACCTGGGCACATACTTTTTCACCCGCAAAGAACTGGATTCGCGGGACACAATTGCTCAACAAGCCACTCTTACATTTGGCCACTCAAATGTTGAACACCATTCCTTATGACACGATTGACTTTGATTATATGAACCTCAACCAATCAGCTCATGGTGATCGTGAATACGCCTTTATCAATGCGCGCTTGCGTTTGAATAACAAAATTATCTTTGGTCACTGGGCAGATGAAACTGTTCAAGCACAAATCGGCAAGTGGATGTCAGTCGCAGTTGCCTACAACGAAAGTTACAAGATTAAGATTGTCACGTTTGCGGACAAGATGCGTAACGTGGCCGTGACAGATGGTGACAAAATTGAAGCACAAATTAAGTTTGGCTGGACAGTTGATTACTGGGGTGTTGGTGATCTTGTTGCTTATGTGAACGCCGTCGATGATGCTGCGGTTGACCAACTTTATGTCGACTTACAAGACAAATATGATTACGTCGTTGGTCAGAACACGCCAGAAAAGTTTGAACACAACGTGAAGTATCAACTCCGTGAGTATCTTGGTTTGAAGCAATTCATGGATGAAAAGGGCTACTCTGGCTTCACAACGAACTTCGAAGATTTGGTGGGCTTGGAACAATTGCCAGGACTTGCCGTACAACTGCTGATGGCAGAAGGTTATGGCTTTGCGGGTGAAGGAGACTGGAAGACAGCTGCCTTGACACGTTTGCTTAAGATCATGGCAAATAATGAAGCAACGGTCTTCATGGAAGATTACACATTGGACTTGCGTCCAGGCCATGAAGCTATTCTTGGCTCACACATGCTAGAAGTTGATCCAACGATTGCGTCAGACAAGCCACGCGTTGAAGTACATCCCCTCGGTATCGGTGGTAAGGATGACCCAGCACGTTTGGTCTTCACTGGTCGCACAGGCGATGCGTTGGACGTCACTTTGGCAGACTACGGTGATGAATTCAAGTTAATCAGCTATGAAGTGGTTGGGAACAAGCCAGAAGCTGAAACACCATTCTTGCCAGTGGCTAAGCAATTGTGGACGCCAAAGAGTGGCTTAAAGCAAGGCGTTGAAGCTTGGTTGTCTGTTGGTGGTGGTCACCATACAACGTTGACCTTTGCCATTGATTCTGAACAATTAACTGATTTGGCCGCACTGTTTGGTGTGACATATGTTGATATTAAGTAACGGTATGGACACATGACAAATCAACCAACTAAAAAAATTTCAAGTCGTTTTATTTACTTCTTCGGCGCGTTTGGTGGTATTCTCTTCGGTTATGACATTGGTGTAATGACTGGTGCGTTGCCATTCTTGCAAAAAGATTGGCACTTAACGGATGCCGGCACCATCGGTTGGATCACGTCAAGTTTGATGTTAGGTGCGATCGTTGGTGGCGCACTAGCCGGACAGTTATCAGACAAATTAGGTCGTCGTCGGATGATTCTGGCTGCCTCATTTGTCTTCGCAATCGGCTCAGTGATGGCCGGTATCTCACCAAATGATGGCGTCGCTTGGCTCTTGATTGCGCGAACATTACTTGGTTTGGCCGTGGGTGCGGCGTCAGCTTTGGTGCCATCGTATATGTCAGAAATGGCCCCAGCCCGTACACGTGGGCGTCTCTCTGGTCTGAATCAATTGATGATTGTGTCAGGAATGCTCTTGTCTTACATCGTGGATTACCTCTTGCAAGGGTTACCACACACGATTGCTTGGCGCTTAATGCTTGGTTTGGCGGCGGTGCCAGCCGTGATTCTCTTCTTGGGTGTGTTACGGTTGCCTGAATCACCACGTTTCTTGGTGAAAACGGGGCATATCGATGCTGCGCGTCGCGTGTTGACATATATTCGACCAAGCAATGAAGTGGCAGGCGAATTAGCAGATATTCAACGCACAGTGGCGGTTGAAGATGGGGCGCAAAAAAATATTACCTTAGCGACACTCTTTTCATCAAAGTATCGTTATCTGGTGACGGCCGGAATTGGTGTGGCCGCTTTCCAGCAATTCATGGGTGCCAATGCGATCTTCTACTACATCCCTTTGATCGTTGAAAAGGCAACAGGGCAATCAGCGGCCAGTGCGTTACTTTGGCCAATTGTTCAAGGTGTCATCTTGGTCTTGGGTGCGATCTTGTATATGGTCATTGCCGACAAGTTCAAGCGTCGGACACTCTTGATGCTTGGTGGTACTATCATGGCGCTGTCTTTCCTAATGCCAGCAATCTTAAACATGGTTGTTGGGGCAGAGAATTTGCCACCAATGTTGATTGTCGTCTTCCTCTCAATCTTTGTGGCCTTCTATTCCTTTACTTGGGCACCATTGACTTGGGTCTTGGTTGGTGAAATCTTCCCACTTGCCATTCGTGGTCGTGCCGGTGGTTTGGCATCAGCCTTTAACTGGATTGGCTCGTTTGCGGTTGGCTTGCTCTTCCCAATCATGACAGCGATGATGCCACAGGCTTCAGTCTTTGCCATCTTCGGAGTGATCTCAATTATTGCGGTACTCTTTGTTAAGTTTGCCGTACCAGAAACACATGGTAAGTCACTTGAAGAAATCGAAGCGCAAGGGACGCGTTAATTGCAGCAAGATGAAAACGCTAATCACCCTTGGCTGATTAGCGTTTTCAATTACAGCGTAATAGGAGAAATAATAGCATGACATCAGAAAATATTAAAGCTGCCATCACGTCAGGGCAAACGGCTTTAGGCGTTGAATTTGGCTCAACTACCATCAAGGCTGTCTTGACGACACAAGATGGGACAACCATCGCTTCTGGTAGTTACGACTGGACCAATAGTTTCCAAGATGGTTTATGGACGTACGCATTACCCAATGTCTGGGCTGGTTTACAAGTGGCGTATGGGCAATTAAAGACAGCGGTTCAGGCCGAATATGGTGTAACCATTACAAAAATTAACAACATGGGCTTTTCAGCCATGATGCACGGGTACTTGGTGTTTGACGCCGATGATGAACAACTTGTACCCTTTAGAACTTGGCGTAACGCGATTACAGCCGACGCCTCGCGTGAATTAACGCAGTTGTTTGCGTTTAATATCCCGCAACGTTGGAGCATTGCCCATCTTTATCAAGCGATTTTGAATCAAGAGACGCATGTGAAAAACATTGCCTATATGACGACCTTAGCGGGTTATGTCCACTGGCAATTGACTGGGGAGAAAGTCCTTGGAATTGGTGATGCGTCCGGTATGTTCCCAATTAATGAAACGACAGGGGATTACGATCAGGTGATGCTTGATCGCTTTAACCAACTCAAACCAGTTCAACAATACCAGTGGCAACTCACTGACATTTTGCCTCAACCATTAAAGGCGGGGACACCAGCCGGTATATTAACCGAAAAAGGCGCATTGTTACTTGATCCGACGGGTGATCTACAACCAGGGACGCGTTTAGCGCCACCTGAAGGTGATGCGGGGACGGGGATGGTTGCCACAAATAGTGTGAACAAACGGACAGGGAACATTTCTGTTGGAACGTCAATTTTCTCAATGATTGTCTTAGAAAAGCCACTGGCCCATGTCTACAGCAACATTGACATTGTGACGACACCAACTGGCTTGCCGGTTGCGATGGTACATGCGAATAACTCGGCTTCAGATATTAATGCTTGGGCCAAGCTCTTTGCGGAATTTGCCAAAAAAATTGGCCATGATCTATCCACAAAGGACCTGTATCAAGTTTTGTTTGATGCCGCACTAACGGATGCGACGCCAGATGCTGGCGGTTTGTCAGGCTATGGTTATTATTCTGGGGAAAATATCACTGGGGTACCAGAAGGACGACCACTCTTAGTGCGTCAACCAGATGCCATTTTCAGTGTCGGAAACCTCATGCGTCTGCACATCTTTAGTGCATTTGGCGCCATCAAAATCGGCATGCGTTTGTTAGCTGATGAAGATGTGTTGACTGACAATATTGTGGCGCAAGGCGGTGTGTTTAAGACACCAGTGGTGGCCCAAAAACTGTTAGCCGCAGCCTTGAGTACCAATGTGACGGTGATGCAAAACGCTGGTGAAGGTGGGCCTTGGGGCATGGCAATCTTAGCTTTGTATGCCGCTAATAATGATACGACAGTCTCATTAGCTGACTTCTTGGCAGAACAGATTTTTGCGGACAGTGTGGCGGAAACACTATCACCAGATCCAGTCGATGTGGACGGTTTTGAAACATTTATGACGCGTTATATCAATGGCCTTGAAATTGAAATGGCTGCCATTAAAGCTTTGCCAAGCCAGGGCAAAAAGGAGTAGACAACATGTTAGAAGCGTTGAAACAAACAGTATATGAAGCCAATATGGCATTACCTGCCAATAATCTCGTCACATTAACGTGGGGGAACGTCTCACAAATTGATCGCGACTCAGGACTATTTGTCATTAAGCCCAGTGGTGTAGCGTATGACGAACTCACGCCGGCAGATATGGTTGTCGTTGATTTGGATGGCCGGGTGGTTGAAGGTGAATTGAACCCTTCCAGTGATACACCAACGCATGCGTACTTGTACCGACATTGGCCAGAAGTGGGCGGAATTGTGCATACGCATTCCAAGTGGGCGGTTGCCTTTGCCCAGGCGGGCATTCCAGTACCTGCGGCAGGGACAACGCATGCGGATACGTTTTACGGGGATGTCCCAATTGCTGACCGCCTCACACAAGCGGAAGTCGATGGTGATTATGAATTAAATACCGGTCAATCTATTGTGCGCGTGTTTGATCGTCAAAACCTTGATCCGATGGCCATTCCTGGTGTGTTAACCAATGATCATGGGCCATTTACTTGGGGAAAGGATGCCAAAACGGCAGTCCAAAACGCTATTGTGCTAGACGTGGTTTCAGAAATTGATTTCCACACCATGCAGTTAAATCCAACGCAAGATTTACATGTCCCACAATATTTGCTTGATCGGCATTATTTCCGCAAGCATGGGGCGCATGCCTATTACGGTCAAGGTACCCACTAAGAATGGTCTGTTGCCAGTGCGTCGCTGAATTGTCGCTTTTTCAAAAACCAACGTGTGGTAAAATAATAGTAATTATTTATTTCTGAAAGCGGAGGCGTTCATCGCTGATGGACGAATATAAATTATGAAAATAGCGATTGCAGGATTTGGCGCACTTGGCGCACGTTTGGGCATTATGCTCCAAGCGGCCGGTCATGATGTGACCGGCATTGACGGGTGGCCAGCACACATTGCCGCCATTAATACCAAGGGATTGACGGTTGTTCATGATGATCAAGACCCAAAGGTTTACTATTTACCCGTGATGACCCCACAAGAAGTAACGGGGACGTTTGACCTGATTATTTTATTGACCAAAACACCACAGCTGGATCGGATGTTGACGGATATTGCGCCAATTATCACGGATCAAACACAATTACTCATCTTGTCTAACGGTTTGGGTAATATTGAAGTGATGGCAAAGCACGTGGATAAGTCACAAATTGTGGCTGGTGTGACGTTGTGGACGTCATCTTTGGTGAAGCCTGGTGAAATCCACACAACTGGGTCCGGTTCGATTAAGTTACAAGCATTGGCTGGCGGTGATGCGCAACCGATCGTTGAGGCATTGAACGAAGCCGGCTTGAATGCCGAATTGGTACCAGATGTCATGACAGCCATTTGGCATAAAGCCGGTATCAATGCCGTTTTGAATCCGTTGTCAGTATTGCTAGATGCTAACATTGCCGAATTTGGGACAGCGGGCAATGCCATGGATATGGCGTTAAATATTTTGGATGAAATGAAGCAAGTCGGGGCCTCACAAGGTATTAAAGTTGATGTCGCCGGCATTATTGCGGACTTGAGTCGTTTATTGAAGCCAGAAAATGCGGGTAATCATTATCCATCTATGTATCAAGACATTCAAAATGGTAAGCGAACAGAAATTGACTTCTTAAATGGTTACTTTGCGCGTCTTGGCCAACAAGAGGGCATTCCAACCCCATTTAATGCGTTGGTCACACGATTGATTCATGCCAAGGAAGATATTGTGCGCACGAAGTTAGCCAAAGAAAAAGAAAATTTTGAAATTTGAGTTTGATTATAGTATGATGAGAGAGACGAAGAACGTTTCTCTTTTTTATTTTAGCAACGAGATAAGGACAAACTCATGACAAAGACGACGGAAACAGCCATTTTTGCTGGCGGATGCTTTTGGTGCATGGTGCAACCATTTGATTCATTGCCAGGCATTGAAAAAGTACGCTCCGGTTATACCGGTGGCCACACAGAAAATCCGACCTATGAAGAAGTGAGTTCCCACACGACGGGGCATACGGAAGCCGTGAAAATTTGGTTTGACCCAGAACAATTGTCGTATGCCGAATTGGTCGAAATTTACTGGGAACAAACGGATCCAACTGATGCCATGGGCCAGTTCCAAGATCGTGGTGACAATTACCGGCCGGTGATTTTTGTCGCTGATGACACGCAACGTGCCATTGCGGAAAAGTCCAAAGCGGCATTGGCCGCCTCGGGGCGTTTTGATGCCCCAATTGTGACGACAATTGAAGACGCGCAACCGTTTTATGAAGCCGAAGAATACCATCAAGACTTCTATAAGAAGGATCCAGCGCGTGAAGCGATGGTCATGGCCAGCCGTGTGGCTTTCCAAAAGACCCATTGGGATGACAAGTAAACAGCGTGAGCTGTTTTTTATTTTGTCTTCAGATCGCTATCAAGTGTTGATATATGGTAAAATAGTTAAGTTATAGATGATACAAGATCGTCTAATTGATAAGGGGAAAAACGTGCCAGCCACAGCGTTAAGCGATGTGACGGGACGCTTAAGATAACATGCAACTTGAATTTTTAGGCACTGGTTCTGGTCAACCATCAAAATTTAGAAATGTGACAAGCATTGCGTTGCGCCTTCTTGACGAACGCAATGCCGTTTGGTTATTTGACGTCGGGGAAGCCACTCAACATCAAATTCTCAAGACAACATTGCGACCACGCAAGGTTGAAAAAATCTTTATTTCACATTTGCATGGGGATCACATTTTTGGGTTGCCTGGCTTTTTGAGTTCACGGTCATTTCAAGGGGCTGATAAGCATGAACCCTTGACCATTTATGGGCCAAAAGGTATTAAAGATTTCGTGCAAACGGCATTGCGGGTTTCAGAAACGCGCTTATCGTATCCCTTAGTTTACGTTGAATTAACCGAAGGGGTTATTTTTGATGATAAGACTTTCCGCGTGATTGCGGCTAAGATGCGCCACCGAATTGATACTTGGGGTTTTCGTGTTGAAGAAAAGGACCATCCAGGCGAACTGTTGGTCGAAAAGTTGCGTGAGCAAAATGTGCCGTCTGGCCCAGTCTTTGGCCAATTGAAGGCGGGTAAGCGCGTAACCTTACCAGATGGGCGGATTCTGGATGGGCGTGATTATATTGGTGCGGCACAAAAGGGCCGCGTGGTGACCTTTATTTTGGACACCCGACCAAATGACAACATTGAAGTATTGGCGTTAAATGCCGACGTTTTGGTACATGAAAGTACCTATGGTGCCGGTGATGAAGAAGCCAAAATGGCACGGGCGCATGCCCATTCAACGAGTGTCAATGCCGCTAATACTGCCCGACGGGCTCATGTTGATAAGTTGATTTTAACGCATTTATCAGCACGTTACATTGGCCCAATGGTGAAAACTTTGGTCGCCGATGTGCGCAAAATTTTCCCTAATACTGTGGTGGCGCGTGACCTAGATGTCATTGATGTGCCATTTAAAAAAGACAAATAAAGGCCGTCGGCCAGTAAGTTAAAGAAGGTTACAATGAGTCAAAACAATTGGCGTTTGCTACCCCAACCAGCGGAAAAAACAGTCCGCCAGCTCACGTCACAACTAAATATTGCCCAGTTGACCGCCACGATTGTGGCGCAAAAAGGCTACACGACACCCGAAGCGGCGTTTGCTTATCTCCAACCGAGTATCGACCAACTGCATGATCCAATGCAGTTATATGATGTAGACAAAGCGTTGGAACGGTTGATGATAGCCGCTTTTGAAGGCGAAAAAATCGTTGTCTATGGTGATTACGATTTAGATGGGGTGACGAGTACAGCGGTAATGCTTGAAGCCTTGCAAGTACTTGGTGCCGACGTGACTGCCTATATTCCTAACCGTTTCCAAGATGGCTATGGGCCAAACTTAGCGGCGTACCAACGTTTGATTGCAGATGGTGCGCAAGTCATTGTGACGGTTGATAATGGGGTAAGTGGCCACGAAGCGGTGGCTTATGCCATGAGTCAAGGGGTGGATGTTATCATCACCGACCACCATGAAATGGGACCAACGTTACCTGATGCCTATGCCATTGTGCATCCAAGACATCCCGAAGGCGACTATCCCTTTGCCGATTTGTCAGGTGTCGGGGTCGCGTTTAAACTCGCCCAAGCGTTATTAACTGACGGGGAACCAGTACAAGATAAAAGCGAACTGCCAACAGAAATGCTTGATTTGGTCGCGTTAGGTGAAATTGCCGATATGGTATCACTAACGGATGAAAATCGGACGTTGGTCTCTTGGGGGCTGAAGCAAATGGCGGAAAGTCCCCGGCCAGGGATTGCCGCCTTATTAAAAAGTGCGGGTCAGCTACCCGAACAACCGATTATTTCCGAAACGGTTGGCTTTAAGCTTGCACCACGGTTGAATGCTGTTGGTCGGTTGGGGGATGCGCAGTTAGCATTGGATTTGTTACTGACGCAATCACCAGATGATGCGACGGCATTGGCAACGCAAGTGGAAGCTATTAACGCGCAACGTCAAGAAATCGTTGAAGAAGTTTTTGGCGCGGCCAAGCAATTGGCGTTGTCGGACGCCCATGCCAACGATCAAGTCTTAGTTGTGGCTGGTGATGATTGGCATCAAGGCATTTTGGGGATTGTGGCGAGTCGTCTCGTTGAGTTGATCCACAAGCCAGTGATTGTTTTGAGTCTAGTCGATGGGACGTATAAAGGCTCTGGCCGAACGTATGGCGATTTTGATTTGTACACGCTCATGGGTCAGTACCGTGATTTGTATGATACGTTTGGTGGTCATGCCAGTGCGCTTGGCTTAGGTATTTCCCCAGCAAACTTAACCAGTCTACGGGAACGGTTATCAAGTTTGCCAGCCTTAGTGATACCTGAAAAACAAGTCGCAGTGAACATGATGTTACCAGTTAACCAACTGGATCCAACGCTTTACGATGCATTAAAATTAATGGAACCTTTTGGGACGGACAATCCGGAACCAATCTTTGGTTTCCAAACACCTAAAATTGAAAAAGCCATGACGATGGGGGCAACCCAACAACATGTCAAGTTAACGTTGGCGAATCAAATTGAAGCGGTCGGCTTTAATCATCCAGATTGGACGCGCATTGTGCAACAACCGGCTGAGGTGTCGTTTGCCGCCACTTTGGGCTTGAATTATTTCCGCGGGCAAGCGAAATTGCAGTTGTTACTGGCAGATGTGGCCTTACCGGAACCAGTGGAAAACACGGCGCATAAGCAATTTTTTGCGCAGGTTTATAAGTTTATTTATGCCCATCAAGACTTAAATTTTGGGCAAAACTTGGATAAAATCGCTAAGCAACTCCAGATCAGTCCCAAAGACCTCAATATTATGATTCAAGTCTTTATTGAGCTGGGATTTGTCCGGATTGTGGACGGCTATGTTAAAATTATTCCAAATGCCCCACAAAAGTCATTGACGACATCAGTGACCTATCAAAAATTTTTGGCTAATCGTTAAAAAGTAAAGAGAAAGCAGGGTGTGTTCGTACAAGCTGAACGCACTCAGAGAAAAAATATGACAGTAGATTTACACAATTATGTTGCCACCGTAGAAAACTTTCCTGAACCAGGTGTGAGTTTTCGAGACATTTCGCCTTTAATGGGCAATGGTGTGGCTTATCATCAAGCTATTGATGCCATTGCTGCATTTGCAAAGGATTTGAACGTGGACTTGATTGCCGGACCCGAATCACGTGGTTTTATTGTCGGCTCACCTTTGGCTTACGCTTTGAACGTTGGTTTTGTGCCAGCACGTAAAGGTGGCAAGTTGCCTCGTGAAGCGGTTAGTGCGTCATATTCACTTGAATATGGCAAGGAAAATGTGTTAGAAATTCACAAGGATGCCATCCAACCTGGGCAACGGGTCTTAATTGTGGACGATTTGTTAGCCACAGGTGGCACGATCAATGCAACTCGCGAGATTATTGAAAAGCTCGGCGGTGTTGTGGCGGGCGTTGCCTTTATTATTGAACTCACTGAATTGCATGGCCGTGAAAAGATCATGGCTTCTGGGGATGTGCCATTTTTGGCTTTGATGACTTACTAAAAAAGCAACCACGTTTGTGGTTGCTTTTTTGTATTAACGTATTTCAACTTATAGACATTAGAACTATTAAGATAGAATGTACCATTTTGGACTATTTTGGACTATTTAAAAAATATGCAGGACAAATTTTGAGATGAAAATAAAGGGAATTATACCGCTCCAAAATATCATTAAAACATTGCGTGCTACGGGTTGTTTCCACCAAAGAAAATCGTCCATATGATTTGACTTCTCTACTTTTATACCACGAGTTAGTGGGTATTTTTCATTCATCTTTAAATGCCAATTTGATTTCATATATTTCATGAGATAGGCACCTAAAAGGAACAAGCCCACCCACAAGATGCCTAACATACCTTGAACATCTTTTGGAAATTTACTGATAAAGAATGCTAATAGAAGAAGTGAAATAAAAACGACTAATCTTTTGATGTTAAGTAGTTGCTTTTCTGATTTTCGTTTTTCTATCTGAATAATTTGCTCTTCAGAAAAAAGGTCAATTTCATTTGCTTTGGTTGTATCATCTACCGTTTCAAATAATTCATTTACTGGTACCTCTAATGCATTGGCCACTAAACGTAGAGTTTCTAAACTAGAATCTTCTCCAGATTCTAACCGCTGAATGGTTCTAATACTGAGATTACTCTTTTCAGCTAGTTTTTCTTGTGTAAAACCTTTTGATTTCCGTAACATAGAAATACGTGTTTTTTGCATAATATTTTCCTCTTTTATGATTATTTGTATATCAAGCATAGCTATATTCTAAATACTTGAACACGTCATCAATCTGACAAGGATATGACAAGTAAGCGACAGCAACTGATTTCCTAATAATTGATCCTGATTTAAGTATTTTTTTTGGGGGCTGCATTGATTAGAATTGTTGACGAGGTAGCAGATAAGGGGACAACTGTTGCAGAAAAGCAAGTCAATCTATACAACATCGGATCAGTCACCAGATAGGCTAAAGTAAATTTGTTTATGAAGGTTAATTGTGCTGAATAAAAAAATAAAACAAAAGGCAGTACCTACTAACAGTAGATACTGCCTTTTGTTTTTGATGCATAGTAGAGAGGACAGTTACCGGTATTTACTAACTGTCTTAAATAGACTATTTAATTTTTTATCAAATAGTTCAAACGTTTTAAGAAAGTAATTTTCGAACCATATTTGCAGAGATATAGACCATAACGATAGCAATCGCAGCAAATCCCCAAACTGAGAATTCATTGATATGCATGATATATAAGATACCACCTAATAGCATTAAACTGATAACGCCAACTAACGAATATTGTTTTTTCATAAGTATCTCTTTTCTGTTTTCCATTTCTTATTTTACCACAGTTAATTTTAATTAAATTGATAAAAATAATGTATGATAGAAATCAATAATATAGGGTTAAAATACTATTTTGTTGTCTAACCAGGTCAGTATCTTTGCTATTCTAAATGCATCATGATAAGCTTAACCATAATCTGATCATTGCATTTATTTTGCATGCGCTATGGGTAAAAAATGATGAAAAATACCAAAATGGCAAGAAAGCACTTTAAGAAGAGATACCTGCTAATGGCTGTTTTGGCGATTGGGATGTTGTTGTGCATATCAGTGCCAGCGATTCACCGGACTACGACAACAAAAAAAGCAGCGCAAGCGCTGAGTCAGCGGGTAGCCAGTGAAAATGCAGCAGTGACGGGTCTGTATGGTAAAGAAAAACGACCGACTAACGTACCGACAACTGCTGGAGAAAGTGTTGCAGCCAGTGCGCCAGCAACACAAGCTGGTCAAGATACGACTGCGAGTCCAGTTTATTTGATGCAGGTGGACGGGGTTTGGCTATTTAGAAATGTTGAGACCGGTCAAGATCATCAATTAACACCAGATGAAATTCAGCGATATGTCAGCCAATCAACCCAAGACGTTGTTCAAAAGGTCAGCAGTCAGTGAGTTATGCGTTGACAGTCTGTCAACGCATGGTAAATTTTACTATGCTACAATCATGAGGCAAGCAAGTTAAGGCGTTGGTGAGTCTGATAGCAGGGGGTGATGTATATGCGTTTAACCTCAAGCTATAAGAGAGGATAATATCCAACATGGCCACTTTGGTCACGGTAATTGTGTTAATCACTAAGTTAGTTCTATTGGCTACGGCTATTATAGAATTGATCAATGTGATTAAAAAGTCTAAAAAATAGGCAAACAAAAACCCCTTAACTTTGGCCGGTTCTAGGGGTTTTTGTTTTGTCTAAAAATATAAATATACCACCAACGCCTAAGCGGGCTTGTGATTTAAAGGCTCATGTCTCTAGCATGGGTCTTTTTTAATGGTTTCATTATATCATGGATTTTATAAACTTAGAAATGAACGAATTGGATTAGTCAGCGACAGAACCGTTGTATTTTCCTGCAATATTTAAAAAATTCAAAAATTCTTGATTAAATAACAAGACATCAGGTGATGCCATCTGGTAAAGCTTGCCATCTTGGATCCAAATAATCTCGTCATATCTTTTAAGTAATGCCATATCAAACTTATGCGTGATATAAAGCAATGTCAAATCATCATGATTTAATAGATTGTTCTCAACGTCATGGGCCAAGCTTGAATTGAGACCAGACAAGCTTTCATCGAGCACAAGCAGCGGTTTTTGTTGATACAATCCTCTGGCGATGGCGATACGTTGTCGTTCGCCGCCTGAATAATTCGTACCATTACTGGTGATCTGATTGGCTAACTGATTTTCATTTGTTAAAAACTGTTTCGCGCCACTGTCTAGAAGTACTTTTTCTAATTTGTTGTTATCAACTTTTTTGTACATCACAATATTTTGTTCAACGGTCATGTTAAAAAGATAAGGGGATTGATTCACATAAGCCACAATATCAAACATTTGGTCGTTGGCGTTGACGACTTGATCGTCAACACTGATTTCCCCGTCGAAATTAGTGATAAAGCCTGCCAATACATTGGCTAACGTTGATTTTCCTGAACCACTTGGGCCAATGATCAGATATTTCTTATTTTTGATGAGCGACAAAGAGATATCATCAAGAATTGTTTTGTCGTTAAGGTTGACCGAGATATGGTTTAACGTAATACGTTCGTTAAAGACGCGTTTTGGTAGGTTGCTTTGGTGATTGTCCTGATATTTGGATAGGTTTTCAATTTTTTGCACAATGGGCTTGGTGCTTTTCATTTGAGGAATTAGCTGAAAAATGCCAATCAATGGATAGACTAGCGTGTTCATCGTTTGCACCATCGTTAACATGATACCAATAGAAATGGCGCCTTGCATGATGAACCAAATCGCCGTCAGGACTGCGGCGTACTGAACAACTAGGCCAAGCGTGGCTGAGGTGGCATAATTCGACATAATCCATTGGCCTGATGAGATGCGAGATTGTGTATATTTTTGATTTGTGCGCTGAAAATCTTTTAAAAAATAAGGTAATGTTTGCGTCGCTTTGACGGTTGCAAAACCATTCAAAATATCCGTCACGGATTCGGTCAAATTTTCTGATTTTTCGGAAAGGGCTAATTGCTTTTCCTGCAATTTTTTACTCATCAGCGTAGGAATCAAGAACACAAGTGCTGAACCCAAAATGATAATCAAGAATACCGTTGGTTGATAATATAAAATGACTGCTGAAGAAATGATAACGACGATGATTTGAGAAATTAAATCGAAAAAGGGTTCAATTAAGTTGATTTCAATTAATTCAACATCGTTGAGTAAATTAGACGTATAAGAACTGACTTTATTCTGACCAAATTCAGACACTTGGTTAGCCGTGATGCGAGCCATGGTTTTTTCCCGAATACCGTACATGATTTTGCCCACAAATTTAACCATCAGTGTTTGATTGATGACATCAAACACATAGCGGAGTAAGACCACCGTAATCCCAGCAACAATCATCATAAAAAACAACGTGGTATCTTTATGATGAGAACGTTCGACAATATAGCCATAATAGGCCGCACTGACCACACTGGCCAGGGCATATAAAGCAGATGTTAGACTAACGATTAGGATGCTCCGCCAATTTTTTGCTATGATTTCTGTCATACTTGATTTGCTCCCGTCATGCTGAGACATATACTTGAATCGTTTTTCTATTACTGACGTTAAAAATGATGAATTTCTTATTTGGTTATCATGTCACTGTAAAATAATATACCATAACTATGAATTTAATGTATATTTAATGCAATGCTAATCAATTCGGCTCATAAGTCTAAAAAATAGGCAAACAAAAACCCCTTAACCTTGCTCGGTGCTAAGGGGTTGTATTTATCATAATCATCAACAATCAGACCAACGTTAAAGGGTTATGATTGGTTTCTTGATTGGCGTAGCGCATGATGGGTTTGGCTGAGACGGCGGTAGTGATAGACACTTTCTAGGACAAAGACGGCAATACCGGCCCAAATAAAGACAAACACCACGATTTTATGCCAGCTTAAAGGTTCGTGTAATACGAAAACGGCGACTAGGAGTTGCATGGTTGGATTTAAATATTGGATAAAGCCAAGCGTCATAAATTGCGTATTTTTGGTGGCAACGGCAAAGAGGGCTAGCGGCACAACAGTCACGGCACCACTGGCAATAATCAAACCGGTTACTGTTGGTCCGTTTTGTGTAAGGATATGGGGTGATAAAAGTAAATAAATGACGGCAAATGGCGCCACACATAGGGTTTCTAGTGCGAGTGAAATCGTTGCTGGCAGTGGCACTTGTTTTTTAATCAAGCTGTAGAGGCAAAAAGAGGCCGCCATCAGTAACGTCGACAATGGCAACGTGCCAGTTTGCTTAGTCAACAGTACGACGCCAATCACAACCAGGAGTAAGGCGATCATTTTAGCTGGCGATAACCGCTCGTGCAAGAACAATACCGCAATGGCGACATTCATCAAGGGCATCATGTAGTAACCAAGACTTGCCTCGGTTGCTTGATTATGTGTCACCATATAAATGTAAATATACCAGTTAACGGTAATCAGTAGACCACTTAGCATGATCCAAAGAATTTTTCGGTTTTGTGTGAGGGTGACAATGGTTTGCCAGACAGTCCGCCAACTATTTTGAAAAAGCAACACCACGAAAATGGTCACCAAGGACCAAACAATGCGGTAAGCTAAGGTATCGAGTGCCGGAACGGCATGGAGTAATTCCCAAAAGATACCCAGAACGCCCCAAAATACGTAGGCCAGTAAGCCTGACGTCACACCAACTCGTGTATTGCCCATCTATTTTTCTCCTGTCAAATTAAAAAGTTATGATTATCATATCATGGTTGAATTAAAAATAATGATGAAACTGTCATTTTTATGCAAAAAAATAAATCCAATCGACTGACTGGATTTATTTAACGAGATAGACTTGATCGTGGATGTTGTCAAAACTGTGATGATGTTGATTGAGTAGCGGTGGCACTGTTAACTGGGCAGTTGCCCAAAATGCAGGAGAATTGGTTGCTTGCATTTTCTCCCCAATGACAATGAAATCACCAGCAAAATGTGCTTGACGTAATGCCTGTAAGACGGCCAAATCACTGTTATCCGTGTCGGGTGCCCAGCTCATAATTACCACCGCATGGGGATAAATACGCAAGGCTTGGTCAGCAGCGCAAGGTATCACAGTTGTCCAAGGATCAGGGCGTTGATTATCTTGGCCTGACCAGACAAAGTTGTCGGTCGCGACCACGTCATCTCCCCGCGCGCGTAACCCATGCGCAATCACGCCATTACCAGCCATTATCTCCAGTACTGGACGTCCGGCAACAAAGTCGTGCAAGTCATCCAACCAGCGGTTGTTGGGTAAATGCCAAATCCCATAAGTTGTAATTAACGCCTGACGAAAGTCAGCTAGTAGGGTTTCTAATGCCATTAATGCTGGCTGGTTGACGAGTTGGTGGACACTAAAACTGAGTGTTGGTAACGAGTCATCAGGTAATTGTCGTTGGGCTAAGCCTAGATAGGTGGTGAGTGCCGCGTTAATTTTGCGTTGTGCGACAGGGTGATCAGCGAATTGTTGCTGAAACTGTTGGAGTTGTTCAAACATCGTCAGTGACATCACGACGGTTATTTGGATTGCGCTTTGAGATGGTTTCAACATGATAACGCTTGCCGTTAAAGACAAAATCAACGCCACCACCATGTTTTAACTGGTAGCGCATACGCCAAAAAGTCATCAGCGCAACAACGCCACAGATGGCCAAAACCAACAAAACAATTAAAAAAATAGCTGCCACAAAAATTAGAATGGCTGGGACAGCCACACCAATTACGGCAAGTAAGACAGGGATAGCGACTACGAGACCTAATATCACGGTCACAATAGCGCCAATAACTTCAAATATTTTTCGCATCTTAACGACCTTTCCGAGAATAATGGCATTAGGCCAACGCTTCAAGTTGTTGTTGAAGCGCCAAAGGGGTCATGTGATTGCCCAAGTGCGGCCCAAAGGTTTGTACTAAGTTCGCCACTGAGAAGTCCGTCACCAGTTGCATTTCGTGGGTGAGCATATCGTCAATAGCAATTGCCGCTTCTTGGCGTTGCAACATCGTTTGCGCTAATTTTTGATCCGCAATCACAGCCGCTAGCGTATCATCCGTGACCCGATTGTGCAAGAAATCATCTGTATTGAGGCCAACTTGTTGCGCTGTGGCAACTGACAGGGCTTCTGAATAAGGCAGATTTTGGTTTGTCACACGTTGTTGGATTTGCACCAAAAAGTTGCGGGCTTTTTTGTTACCTTCGATCTGGGCTGCTTTATAGTCACACACCACGTGGAAAATTGTATCGGCTAGCGAAGTGGGTTGGTCCGTTAAAACTGCGCGGTGTGTCGCATATTCGGTAACTGTATCGGGGTTGATCAACGGAATGAACCGCAAACGTGTGCGCGTGGCGAGACCAGGGGTAATATAAAGTAAGCGTTCTTCAGTTTTTAAACAGGTTGGTGAAAATGGGTTGGAAAAATGATAAATATCAAGCATGTGATGCCTCCGTATCAAGATAGTGAGACTTAAAATGAGCTATTGTCCAGAGAGTTATTTTACCCGCAAAACACGTCCTTGTCGACTGATACGCTCAAAACCAAACAAGATCTGTGTTAAAATAAAATGTGAGGGCAATCAACAATTTCAGCCACACTTATTTCATGATCATGACCTTAAATGATAATTAAATGAGTTGCTGTATTTGAATAAGGGACAACGACGTCTGCCTGAATGATAATTATGTTGAGAAAGAGGTGTCATTATGAATTGGGACCAATTCTTCGTGCCATATGAGCAGACAGTGACAGAATTAAAAGTAAAGCTGCGTGGGTTACGCGAACAGTACGAACAAGATGGGAAAAATTCACCCATCGAATTCGTGACTGGCCGGGTAAAATCACGGGCATCTATTGAAGAAAAAATTGTACGACGCCACTTGGACGAATCACGTTTAGCGCTTGATTTACAAGATATTGCCGGCGTTCGCGTGATGACAAAATATGTGGAAGATGTGTACCGCGTTGTTGAATTACTGCGGGAACGCTCTGATTTTCAAATTTTAGAAGAACGTGATTATGTGATGAATGCGAAGCCGTCTGGTTATCGCTCATATCATATTGTGATTGAATATCCAGTTCAGATGTATCATGGTGAGAAAAAAGTGTTAGCCGAAATTCAAGTTCGTACGATTGCTATGAACGTCTGGGCAACGATTGAACATGATTTGCGTTATAAGCATGGCAACGAACTCCCAGCTGACTTGGCAGAACAACTCACCTTGTTAGCGGATGAAAATTTTGAATGGGATCAACGGGTCAGTGAAATTCGGGCAGCAGAATGAAAATAGCAATTTTTAACAATCATGACGCCAGTTCACAAACGATTACCCAAGCGTTAATCGTTGCGCTGGAAAGAGCGGGACTAACCATTGATCATGAACGACCAGACGTCGTCGTGTCGGTGGGTGGTGATGGGACGTTTTTAGGAGCGTTTCAACATTACGTCGATCAAATTGATACGGTCCGTTTTGTTGGCTTGCATACTGGCCACTTGGGGTTTTATACGGACTGGTTGCGAACGGAACTGCCGCAATTGGTCGCAAGTCTTCAACATGATAATCATGAACGAGTCAGCTATCCCTTACTGGAAATGACGGCTGTTTATGACAGTGGGGAACAGTATCGTTTTTTGGCGTTAAATGAAGCGGTCATTAAGCAACCCATGGGGACGCTGGTGGCCGATATTTATCTTGGTGATCAATTATTTGAACGGTTTCGTGGCGACGGGATTGCGGTTGCAACACCATCAGGATCAACGGCTTATAACAAGGCCAATGGTGGGGCAGTGCTACATCCCAGTATTCCGGCCATTCAAATGTCGGAAATTGCTTCCATTAACAACCGCGTATTCCGAACACTGGGTTCACCACTGATTGTGCCAGATGGGCAAGAAATTGTGATGCGACCAAAAAGTGATCATTTTTTGGTGATGTATGACCAGTCTGATATCAAGGGTCAAAACATCGCCGAATTACGTTTCCGCGTGGCGGATAAAAAAATTCATTTTGCTGCTTATCGGCACGTGGATTTTTGGCAGCGCGTGAAACGTGCGTTTATTAGTGACATCAGTTAATTAAATGAGAGGAAATGTTTGACACGTTTTGTGTGTCAAACGTGGCATAAACATGCAATTTACATGGACCTATTCAGGGACTGAACAGCGCAAAGTGCGCACATTTTTACAAGCACACGGTGTGTCGCATCGGATGTTTAGCCAAATGAAACACAATGGTGGGGCGATTTTAAAAAATGGCCAACCGGTGTACACATCGGATTATTTAGATGATGGCGATGAAGTGACCATCGTGATGCCAACGGAAAAAAGTAATGATTTGGTGGTGCCAGATTACAAGCCACTAGACATCATTTTTGAAAATGAACATTGGCTCGTTGTTGATAAGCCCTATGGGGTGACGACTGTGCCTGGTCATGCTGACCGGTTGCACACGTTGGTCAACCAAGTCAAAGGGCATCTAGAAGAAACCAACGCCGAAGATTTAGTGCCACACGTCGTCACACGACTTGATCGCGACACGTCAGGGATTGTGTTGTTGGCTAAGCATCGCTTTGCGCATGCCGTTTTGGATCAACAACTACAAGAGCATACAGTGGAAAAGTTCTACCTAGCTTACACCAGTGGCATTTTGCCAGAGGATCATGGTGATATTAATGCGCCAATTGGTCGCGTTGAGGGCGATTTTATTAAGCGTGAAGTCCGTGATGATGGAAAGCCATCTCGGACAGAATACTGGGTTGAACGCCGCTATGATGAAGATGGCGATAATCCGATGACGCGTGTGCGCGTGCAATTGCACACTGGTCGGACACATCAAATTCGCGTTCATTTCCAAAATATTGGGCATCCTTTAGTTGGCGATGATCTCTATGGTGGGCCACTTTGGCATGGCTTGGAACGACAAGCCTTGCATGCTTACCATATGAAGTTTTATGATCCTTTTATTGAGGATTACCGTGAGTTTAATACGAAGTTACCAGAAGATTTAAAAGGGCTACGCGATTTGGCATAATCTGATCGCGTTTTTGTTTGATAATTGCTGGTGACAAGTCAAGATAGGTGGGTGATAACATGGCAGAACAAACTGAACAATTAGATGAAACAATTCAACTCCTATCTGACTTGTTACAGTCAGGGCAAGACAGTGAGTTCATTGAGAGCTTTGAAGCGTTGCACGATTTTGAAATGGCGCAGGTTTATGCCGAATTACCGGAACAATTTCGTGCAGTAGCATGGCGTTTATTACCAACCGATATTTTGGCTGCGGTATTTGATAATTTAGATGTTGATGAAGTGGACATTGCTGGTTTGTTGGCAGAAATGCCGCCACAACGAGGCGCACAAATTTTACAAGAAATGTATACCGATAACGCGGTTGATTTATTGCAAGAAATGCCGTCAGGACAAATTGCCACGTATCTCAGTCTTATGCCAAAGGCCGATGCTGATTCGGTTCGTAAGCTGATCAACTATGATGATCAAACGGCCGGCTCGCTGATGTCGACGGAATATTTGGCGGTCAAAGAGGATTTGAAAGTCGGCGAAGTCATGCGGTTGGTTAAAAAACAAGCGCTTGAGGCCGAGTCCATTAGCTACGTCTACGTATTAGACCAACAAGGGTTACTGGTTGGCGTTATTTCACTGCGTGATTTGTTGACGCATCCAGATGACATGCCCGTTTCAGAAATCACCAATGATCGCATTATTAGCGTGCGGGCCGGTGATGACCAGCAAGAAGTTGCGCAAATTGTGGCCGATTATAATTTCTTGTCAATTCCCGTTACGGATGATAAGAACCATTTATTGGGTGTGATTACTGTCGATGATATCGTGGATGTTATTGATGAAGAAGCGGTTGAAGATTATTCTGGTTTGGCTGCCGTGAACGTGAGTCAAATTAATGATTCACCTTGGCATTCAGCGGTGAAGCGCATTCCGTGGTTGATTGCTTTGTTGCTGTTGGGGATGCTAACGGCGACAGTAATTGGCTCATTTGACGGTTTGGTACGACAAGTGGCCATTTTGGCCGCGTTTATTTCCCTGATTACGGGAACTGCTGGTAATGCCGGCACCCAGTCCTTGGCCTTGGCTGTGCGCCGGATTGCCGTCGGCAGTGAAAATAGTGGCTTGCGTGACTTTCTGAGTGAAGTGATTGCAGGCTTGATTGTTGGGTTAGCAACAGGGATGTCAGTGTTTGCGATTGTCACTTTTTGGAAGCACAATATGATTCTCGGCTTTGCCGTGGGGGTGGCGATGACCATGGCCATCATGGTAGCGAATTTGGCCGGCTATCTTATTCCTTTGTTGATTGACAAATTGGGATTTGACCCAGCGGTCGCCAGTGGCCCGTTTATTACCACACTATCTGATTTAACGTCCGTTTTGATTTATTTCAATGTGGCACAACTCTTTTTGGTACATCTTGCTGGTGGCTAATCTTGTTGTGACGTGATTGATTGTGTATACTATTGGATTAATAAGGCAAGGAGAAAAATAATGCCAACGCGTAGCGACATGCATCAAAGACACCAAAATGGTGGGAAACAACCGAAAAAAAGACACTGGGTACGACGTATCTTGATCACAGTTGTCTTATTATTGCTGGTATCCGGCGTTGCGGTTGGGGCTTTGGCCTATTACAAAATGAACCGAACGGTCACTAAAATGCAAGCACCGTCAAAAATGACTAAAAAAGCGGATCAATTAATCGATGATAAGAAGCCAATGTCTTATCTGTTGCTTGGAACCGATACTGGTGATTTGGGTCGTGATTACAAGGGACGTACTGACACGATGATTGTGATGACGGTGAACCCTAAGACCAACACGACAACAATGACGTCAATTGCCCGTGACACGTTGGTGACAGTCAATGGTCAACAAATGAAGCTCAATGCCGCCTATGCCTACGGCAATGCAGATTCAGCCATTGAAGCTGTTCAAAATTTGCTCGATATTAAAATTAATGGTGGCTATATTTTGATTAACATGGGTGGCTTGGTCAAGATGGTCGATGCCGTTGGTGGCGTGGATGTCACGTCCCCAATTACCTTTACAACGGAAGGTGATGACACCCAAGCTAACGCAGCTAAGCAATACAGCTTCACAGCCGGTCAAACATATCACATGGATGGGAATGAAGCTTTGGCCTTCTCACGGATGCGACACGAAGATCCTAATGGGGACTATGGCCGTCAAATGCGGCAACAGTTGATTATTCGGGCAGTCTTGAAGAAGGCGACGAATGTTGGGACATTGTTTAATGATACATTGTTAAATACAGTATCAAATAACGTACAAACAGACATGTCAACACATGCCATGCAAAAATTAGCGATGGATTATCGTGGTGCCTTTGCCAATGTCAAGCAAGACCAATTGCATGGCACAACACGAAATATGGGCGCCCTTGGTGCTGTTGAAATCATGAGTCCAACGGAAATCACGCGTATTCATGACGAAATTACCGCCCAAATGGCAGAATAATCGTATTAAACAGGTTGCATAACCTGTTTTTTTGTGCAATAAAATACATAAATTCACGAAATATACACACTTTTAATGTATATAAACGAATTTATGTTGAATAAATAAACGTCTCGCGGTAGTATTAATGCATAGATAAACACGGAGGTCGAGCACATGACAGAAACATTGGTATTAGCCTATTCAGGCGGATTGGATACTTCGGTGGCCATTCCTTGGTTGAAAGAAAAAGGGTATGACGTCATCGCCGTTGTCTTAAATGTTGGACAACATGGTAAAGACATGGACATGATTCAAGCTAAAGCCCTCAAGGTTGGGGCCAGCCAATCGATTGTGATTGATGCCCAAGCGGAATTTGCAACGGACTATGTTGCGCCAGTGATTAAAGCTAACATGTTGTATGAAGGCGAGTATCCTTTGGTTTCAGCCTTGTCTCGGCCCTTGATTATTAAAAAGTTAGTTGATATTGCCCATGAAAACAATGCAGTAGCCATTGCGCATGGCTCAACGGGACATGGGAATGATCAAGTTCGTTTTGAAGCCGCGATTCATGCTCTAGATCCGGACATGAAAATTGAAGCCCCAATCCGTGACTTCCAGTGGTCACGAGAAGAAGAAATCGATTATGCCAATGCACATGGCGTGCCAGTGCCGATTGTGTTGGATTCGCCTTACTCAATTGATGAAAATCTCTGGGGACGTGCTATTGAAGCCGGTATTTTAGAAAACCCCTGGCATCAAGCGCCTGAAGAAGCGTATGCGTTGACCAACGCAATTGAAAATACACCTGATACGCCAGCGTTTGTGGATGTGACTTTTGAACAAGGGGTACCAGTTGCTCTTGATGGCGTGGCCTTGCCGTTGGCTGATCTCATTAATCAGCTTAACGAATTAGCGGGGGCGCATGGAATTGGCCGAATTGATCACATTGAAAACCGCTTGGTGGGGATCAAATCACGTGAAATTTATGAAGCGCCAGCTGCTGCCGTGTTAATGACGGCGCATAAAGATTTGGAAGATTTGACGCTGGAACGTGACGTGGCGCATTTCAAGCCAATCATCGAGCAACAACTAGCTAATTTGGTATATGAGGCTAAGTGGGTCTCACCATTATTTGACAGTTTAATGGCCTTTATTGATGACACCCAAAAGACCGTTAATGGGGTCGTGAAAATGAAGTTGTTTAAGGGGAATGCCATTGCGGTGGCGCGTCAATCGGCACATAACTCACTTTATGATGAAGATTTGGCGACGTATACCAGTGCCTCATCCTTTGACCAAGAAGCAGCGGTTGGCTTTATCAAGCTATGGACATTGAGTAACACGGTTTACGAACAAGTCAACCACGTCCACAGCCAAAAGCCAGTTAAACAAGTCGAAGTCTAAAAAATAGTGGCTTTGCCACTGTACATAGTTTAAGGAAAGGAAAGATGAGTGGTGTTCACCACGCATCAACAAAGTCACATGACAACGAAATTATGGGGTGGTCGTTTTACCGAAAATGCTGCGGCCTGGGTCGATGCCTTCGGTGCATCAATTACATTTGACCAAGCAATGGCCGCTGAAGATATTGAAGGTTCAATTGCGCATGCAACGATGCTAGGTCGCCAAGGGATTATTTCTGACACAGATGCGGCCCAAATCGTAGCCGGTCTCAAGGCATTACAGCAAGAACTCGCTGCGGGTGAGTTAGGCTTTGATGTACAACATGAAGATATTCATATGAATATTGAAGCGTTACTGACAGCCAAAATTGGCCCAGTAGCGGGGAAATTACACACTGCCCGCTCACGAAACGATCAAGTCGCTACTGATTTTCATTTATGGGTGAAACACCGTTTGCCCCAAGTCATGGCGGTAATTACCGAACTCCAACAAACATTATTGACGTTAGCCAGCACACATGCGGGCACCATTATGTCAGGTTATACACATTTACAACATGCACAACCAATTACCTATGGGCACTATTTATTAGCCTATGTCGAAATGTTTCAACGAGACTATGAACGTTTTGAATTTAATCAAAAGCATACGGATATCTTGCCACTTGGGGCAGCAGCCTTGGCAGGGACAACCTTTCCGATTGATCGTGAATTTGTCGCAGCGGAACTTGGCTTTGCGGACATTTATCATAATTCGTTAGATGCCGTTTCTGATCGCGACTTTGCCGTTGAATTTTTGGCAAATGCCTCACTGTTGATGATGCATTTGTCACGGATGGCAGAAGAATTGATCCTATGGTCAACCTATGAATTTAACTATATTGAACTTTCAGATGACTTCTCAACCGGCTCATCAATTATGCCACAAAAAAAGAACGCCGATTTTGCCGAATTGGTCCGTGGTAAGACAGGGCGCACTTATGGCGCATTGATGAGCTTATTGACAACCATGAAAGCCTTGCCATTGGCGTATAACAAAGACATGCAAGAAGATAAGGCCCAGGTCTTTGATGTCATGGACACGGTAATTGCTGCCACTAAAATATTTACTGGCATGCTCAGTGGCTTAACGGTGCATGAAGAACGCATGTTGGCCAGCACCCAAGATGATTTTTCTAATGCGACCGAATTGGCTGATTACTTGGCAACCAAAGGTGTCCCATTCCGTGAAGCGCATGCGATTGTCGGCCAATTGGTATTGTTAGGGATTCAAACGGCAACACCATTGCAAGCGATGCCATTGGCAACGCTACAAGCAGCCGCACCAGAGATTGAAGATGATATTTATCAAGTCTTGCAATCCGAGACAGCGGTCAATCGCCGGACCTCGCTTGGTGGTACAGCAGTGGCCAATGTCAAAAAAGAAATTGCACGGCATCAAAAGCAACTGGAGGCACGGGGATGATATCACATTTTCAAGGGCAATCATTTTTAAAAGAAGCAGACTTTTCAAAACCAGAATTAGAGACACTGATTCAATTAGCCGCGCATTTCAAATACTTAAAGCAGCAACATATTCCCCATCCTTACTTACAGGGTAAAAACATTGCGCTCCTCTTTGAAAAAACGTCAACCCGAACTCGTTCAAGTTTTACCGTGGCGGCTAATGACTTGGGCGCACACGCCGAGTTTTTAGGAGCGCAGGATATCCAATTTGGCAAGAAGGAATCCTTGGCAGATACAGCAAAAGTCTTGGGCCGGATGTACGATGGGATTGAATATCGTGGCGCTTCACAACAGGTGGTCGAAGATCTGGCGAAATATGCTAGGGTGCCTGTATGGAACGGATTAACTGACGACTGGCATCCCACGCAAATGCTGGCGGACTTTCTAACGATTCAAGAAAATTTTGGGACGCTGTCAGGCATCACACTGGCCTATCTTGGGGATGGGCGTAACAATGTGGCACACTCACTTTTGGTCACGGGCGCTATTTTAGGGGTGAATGTGCATATTGTCGCGCCTGAAGCGCTGCAACCAGCAGCAGAAATCCAAGCGTTAGCAGCCGAAAAAGCCCAGGTTTCGGGGGCACAACTCTTGATTACTGATGATATTGCTACTGGGGTGGCGGGGGTTGATGTGTTATACACGGATGTTTGGGCCTCGATGGGGGAAGAAGCAAGCTTTGCAACACGCATTGAGCTGCTGGCACCTTACCAAATTAATCAGACATTAGTTGATTTAACGGGCAATGATCAAGTGATTGTGTTGCATGACTTACCAGCTTTTCATGACCTGGAAACAACCATGGCGCAGAAAATTTATGCTGAGTTTGGCCTGACGGAGATGGAAATTACCGATGAGGTTTTCCATGCGCCGTATGCGCGCCAATTTGACCAAGCAGAAAATCGGTTACATACGATTAAAGCGGTGATGGCTGCCACGTTAGGGCATTTATTTTTACCGGAACCAAAATAAAAAACACCGTGTTAACGGTGTTTTTTAGTGATTAGCTTTGAGTTGACGAACTAGGTTAGCGTCAGGCGTGACATAGAGGGTTTGTTGGCCTTCAAAAATCACAAATCCTGGCTTTGCGCCGTTTGGCTTTCGCAATTTACCTGCCGGTAAATAATCAACTGGCACATTGGCAGACTCTCTGGCCTTGCTGAAGTAGGCCGCAAGTTTGGCTGCTTCAAGTAGCGTTTCGTCAGATGGCTTTGCGTCACGAATCACAACGTGTGAGCCGGGTATTTTTTGGACGTGTAGCCAGATATCACGCCGATCGGCTTGTTTCAATGACAAACGCTCGTTTTGTAAATTGTTCTTGCCGACTTCAATCAATGTCCCGTCAGAACTGATAAAGCGATCCGGTTGTGAGACCTTTGGCTTTTGCTTGTTCTTTTTGTTGGCACGAATATAACCACCAGTCGTTAATTCTAAGCGAATATCTTCAACATCTTTGGGTGAGGCAACATCTAACTGCGCCACAATGTTATTGAAATAATCAATTTCGGCATCCGTTAAGGCCATTTGCTCATTGACATAGGCGACGGCTGTGCGTAACTTGCGGTACTTATTAAAGTATTTTTCGGCATTCTTCAACCCATTTAATTTAGGATCGAGTGGAATGGTTAACATGTTGTTATTGTCGTAATAATTTTCGATTGCGACTGAAGTCATGCCTTTTTCAACGAGATGTGGGTAAGTAATCAGCAAATCGCCCATCACCTTCAACTCATCAGCGTTTTCGGCATCTTCAAGCGTGGCCAGCAATTTTTTGCGCTTGGCTTGATTTTTCTTGAGTTCGTTTTTAACAACACGTACGAGTGAGCCAGCTTGTTGATTAACCCGTTCGCGCTCGGCTTTACCGATATAATAAGCATCAAGCAGTTCACCTAACGTCTCAAAAGTTGTGATGTCTGCGGCTGGCTGCTGCCAAGGGAAGGCAGCATAGCTGAGCGCACCTTTATCACTGGTAAACAGCGTTGGTGTTGGCGCATCAAAATTGCCTAGCCAATCGTGGGCATGTTGCAAGGGATCACCAGGTTGAGCAATCGCATTAGCCAATGCCGTGGCGGCATCGCGGCTAAAACCTTGATAAGTAGCCTGAATAATTTGTGGCCACTCGTCAGCCGGACGATCTAAAATCATGGGTGCCAAGGTCGCAAAGCCAGCCGTAAATGGGTTTAAGCGATCTTGTGCTGGTGGCATGACATAAGTGGCACCAGGCATGAGTGAGCGCACCCGATTTTGATCAGCTGGCACATGTTTAATCAATTCTAAAATACGTTGATCGTGTTCACGCACTAAGAACAGGTTGGAGTGACGACCCATCATTTCCAAAGTTAAGCGAATTTCTTCGATATCACCGAGTTCATTGCGGGCATTGACATAAAAATTAATGATACGATCGTTGGCAATTTGTTCGATTTTTTGGAGCTTTGCCCCTTCGAGGTAACGACGCAAAAACATCACAAAGTTTGGTGCTGTTTGTGGATTTTCGTAAGGAATCCGTGTGATTTGCGCTCGGGCATAAGTCGGATGGGCACTTAAGAGGAGGGGATAGTTAGTCCCGTTATTGCGCACAACGAGCACAATTTCATTTGGATAGGGTTGGTGGACCTTTGTAATTCGGCCACCGGTCAGTAATGTGTTAAATTCATGCACTAAAGCATGGGTAAATAGCCCGTCTAATGGCATTATAACGTCCTCGTTTTTCTTAATATTGGCTACGTGTGCGCAACTAAAAGGTGTGATATAAAAAAGTCACTTCACACAAATGTTAAAGTGACCAGTCAAGCTTGTAAGTTTAAACAATTTGAGACCCATGAACTTCCGTGACACCTAACGAATCCGCTAAGCGCTGGGCATTGTCAGGGGTGATGCCACCGCCTGGCAAAATGGTAAGGCCGGCAGGGGCCGTGTTAACGAGTGTTTGCAGGTGTGGCACACAATCAAAAATCGGTGTTGCAAGTGGACCACCGTGCATTAAAATACGCTTGACGCCCTGGTCAGCTAACCAAAACATTGCGGCCGGTTGCGCATCAACGGCGATAGCATCAAAAGCCATATGCATGACAACTTCTAAATCTAAGTCAGTTGCCACTTGAATGAGTTGGGCCATGGCTGGTTGATCCAATTGTTGGTCGCGGACAACCCCAAAGGTGACATATTGACCACCAACATCAGCAATTTGTTGGAGACTATCCTGCATTTGTTGTAATTCCAGGTCATTGTAGGCAAAATCGCCTGGCCGTGGCCGAACCATAATAATGACTGGCACATCATCGATTGCCATTAGGGTATCAATAATTGTCCGTGTATCTGGGGTTAACCCACCAACTTCAAGATCGGCACTTAATTCAATACGGTTTGCGCCTTTACGGCGCATCAGTTTGGCGGCTTCGACAGAGTCAACCGCTGCTTCTCTAATTGTAATTGTCATGACACTATTTTACCACATAATCGCAATGTGTTTGTTGTTTGTGTTAAGTTGGGTCAATAGTAGGGAAAACAAAAACCCATACCGTAAGGTATGGGTTAATTTGCAATATTACTTCTTTTCAGCAACTTGCTTGCCGTTGTAAACACCAGAAGGTGAAACACGGTGGGCAACACGGTATTCACCAGTTGCTTGATCCAACAAAATGTTAGGAACATTCAAACCGATGTGTCCGCGGCGGTTACGCTTGTGAGACTTAGAGTTCTTGTTTGATGGGGTAGCCATAATGGCACCTCCTTTCGTTTCAATTTATCAACTAGTCAAGTTTATCGAAATTTAACGCTTTTGTCAATAGGTTTTTCAAAAGTCGTGTCAAGTGTTTATACTTGACATCTTAAATTTAGATCAACTTACCCATGTAACGGTTTGGTGTGATGTCAAAGAAATCATAGTCAGCTAGTTCGGCAGTTGATGTAACATGCGCATCAGTACCGAAAGAAAGCATCAAGTTAATTGGGTGTTCGTCAAGGTTACCGTCAAAAACAGACACAACAGGTGTGTTAGAAGCAACAGAATAACCTAATTCCATCGCTGTACCACTGTCTGGATTTTCGGCTTCAAACACAGCAACCGTAATATCTGAGTTATCAATGGCCTTAATATCAGCCTTATAAGTCATGGCACCCCATTCAAAGCCTGGTTCATTGTTTGATTCGCCTAAAGCGACACCGCCATATTGGTGCAAAAGCGGCACGTGAATGTGAGCGATTGAAGGGTTTGCACTTAACTTAATAAAAGCGTCTTTTAGGAGCTCTTCTTGCTTGTCAGAGAACCAACCAGCTGCGAGGTAGACGTTCTTTGCACCTGGCAACTTTTTGCTGTTGTCGACATTGCGATTGATTTCTTCAAGATCTTGAATGAGCTTTGCTTCGTTCATGGTGTTTTCTCCTTGGGATTTTATCCAAATTAACTCGACGTAGGCGTAAGTCAACTGTATCGCTTTAAACACAATAACTTACCGTGTCTATCTATTATCTTACCGTATATTTGGTAAAATTGAAAATGTCATCACAAGTTGGCATCTGAGTTTAGCACGAAAAAATATTTTTATGGTACACTTATTTTATTCAGAAAAAATAAACTATAGGAGAAATGTGCCAGACAGTCTCGTTGGGCTGGGGTGGCACATAACAAATACATGTTTTTGATTGACTTCATCCTCAATATTGATAGCCATATTGCTACTTTGGTGACACAATTTGGGCCATGGACTTATCTCATTTTGTTTACCATTATTTTTGTGGAAACAGGTGCGATCATTATGCCGTTTTTGCCTGGCGATTCTTTGCTTTTCGCGGCTGGCGCTGTTGCCGCAACACCAGCAGGCATTGCGGCTGGTCTTAACCACTGGGTCTTTATGATACTATTCTTCGTTGCCGCAGTGGCTGGCGATACCTTGAACTTTTGGATTAGTCGAACGGGTGGGGCTAAGCTACTCCAGCATCCGTTCATGCGCCGCTTTATCAAAGAAGAACATATTCGTGAAGCCGAAGGCTTCTTTGAAAAGCATGGGGCGATGGCCATTATCATTGGCCGTTATATGCCAATTGTCCGGACGTTCGTGCCTTTGGTAGCTGGTATTAGTCAATTCTCATTTAGTCATTTCTTTAGAAACACCGTGATTGCGGCCTTTTCATGGAGTTTTATTGCCACAGGGGCAGGTTATCTCTTTGGCAATATTCCATTTGTGAAAGACAACTTCTCAATCATCATTATCGGTATTGCCTTTGTGACTATTTTGCCAACAATTATCAGTATTATTCGTTCGATGGTGATTAATCATCGTGCCAAGCAAATTGCAAAAGAAAATGACAACAAGTAAAGCTGCCGCCAGGTGGCTTTTTTTATTGCAGTGGTGCTAGGACGTGAGTCTGGTAAGTTTTAGCTATGTACGCCCAAACGGGCATGCGTGTGTTTAGTTACTTGTTTGGTAATTAATGATTTTAGCGTCCATCGACGGGGCGGTTACTTTATCGCCTTGATCTGTTTGATAGGTTTCGATCCCTTCAATCACACCAGAAAAAGTCACTTGTTGACCTTCTGATAGGTTTGAACCGCTCAGCAAATCTTGATCCACGTCAACAATCAACAGGTTGTTAGGGTTGTCATTGACTGCAAGCCGGACTTTATCATCACCATCAGTTGGCACAATTTTGACCACTTTACCGCTAAATTGCATTTTTTCGCCAGCAAAATCAGCTGGGGCATGGGCAACTTGCTCATACGTGATGTCTGTGTGATAGGCAATGGGTTCATTATTGCTAATGTTAGGTGACACCTCAGTTATCGTATGAATATTATCATCGGGTTCCACATCGACATCAATTTCAGAGTCTTGATTAGTGCTACTGTCATCATCAGATGTGATAGCTAAGTTGTCAGACTTTGCGACATTTGAGGATAAGCCCCGGGCCGTCTCGGCCCCAACATCGGCCCCACATGAGGTCACTAAAAGTATCAGACTCATCACAAGCGTTGTGATCAATACGCGTCCGCTGACGCTACTGTCACGCTGTTTAACTTTGTCAATCACAAAAATGATCAATAGAACAAAAAATGCCACCAATGCGATCAAGGTTATGATCCAAAGTAAAGATAACATTCCTCTCATATTCTCACTCCCAAAGCCTTTTAATGTGGTTGCTCAGCACATGATGATAGACTGTTGTTAAACGTTAAGCAATTCATCGAAAATTATTCAGGTTATGTTGCGATAACATAACCTGAAGATGCACGTATAACGCTACAACAAGCCATTATACTACCGTATTTGATCAGCCGTCAACTGGCTTTAGCTCGGGTGAATTAGGGATGATAATGCCTGTTATGGTGCTGTTTTTCTAGCATAGGGTGAGGTGTTTTTTAGACAATTTTTTGACAAAAATACAATAAATGTGATAAATTTTAGATACAGCGTATGGTGCGTTGACCCAACATGAATTACGCCTGTTGATCGGTCGCAAGACTGTCTAAAACTACTTTCTTTCACACAAATTTCCACATTTTGTAATTCATGCTGGGTTTTTGGAGAATCATGGGTCACGATGACAATGCCTGTCAATCGTGACTTTTTTTATAGGCACATCGTGATCAGTGCTATAATTTAAGGAGTGACTATAAAGATTGGGGAAAGTTGTGACCCAACGGGCAAACGTTCGTGTCGCAACGCTGTATCATAAAAATGAATAATATTGAAAAATTACAACAATTAACACACATTACCACACAAGAAATTGCGGACGCCTTGGATGTTAACGCTGATTTGGTCAAAGAATGGCAAGATGATGCCAGTTTGCCAACGATTGCGGAACTGGAAGCTTTAGTCGGTATTTTTTCAAGCCAACTCGATGCCCAAGGCATTGAAACCCAAACCAAATCACATCCAATTCACATTCGTTTGTCGATTGATTACTTGTTGAATCTTGGTTTGACAATGTCAGATTGGATCACGTTAAAGTGGGCTGTAGAAGGTCAGTGGCAAGGCGACCAACTTGCGGTTGGTTTCTTCCATGATGGCAAACTTACCCGTGCGGTAGCTTCTGATGACGAATTTGTCGCTGCCTTTGCAGGGTATTTGATTTTGCAAACGGAAGGCGAATTTGAACCTTATATTGATGAATTTGATGATGATAAAGTCTATGATTGGCGCTTATTGCGGCTACATGGGGACGATTACCGCGATGTTACCCGTGAGTTAATCGCAACAGACTTACCGGAGATAAAAGCATGACGGAAAATGTCATTTTGGCAACGGATGCCTATAAATTAACCCATCATTTACAGTATCCTGCCCAGTTAACAAAATTATATTCTTATGGCGAAGCGCGCGTTGGCGGCCAATATGAACAGGTGAGTTGGTTTGGCTTGCAGATGATTTTGGACGCCTATTTCCGCCAACCCATCACGGATGAGATGATCGATGAAGCGGCTCGTGTGAGTGAACTCACGTTTGGCACAGCAGCCTTTTTTAATCGCTCAGTTTGGGAAAAAGTCCGTGATCTGGGTTATTTCCCCGTTAAAATTAAAGCATTACCTGAAGGTATGACAGTGCCAGTGGGCAATGCGCTCTTTACGATTGAGTCAACGGCTGATTGGTTTGCCACCAGTTTGAACGCGTTAGAAGACGTTTTGATGCACGTGTGGTATCCAACAACCATTGCCACGAATTCAATGGTCATTCGGCAACGGTTAACGCCATTATTTGAACAATCAGGTACGCCAGATAATGTGGCGCTGGCAGTGAATGATTTTGGGTTGCGTGGTGCGACGTCATTAGAATCTGCTAAACGGGGTGGTGCTGCCCATTTGTTGCACTTCCGTGGCTCTGATAACATGGCAGCTTCGGCGTATTTTGACTCAGTTTATGGCGTGCCTGGACGGGCTTTGTCTGTCTGGGCAACGGAACATTCGGTGGCGACGTCATATGGTGCTGACGCCGGTGAATTCGTCTATGTCCATGCGCAATTGGATCGGGCACCGGATGATGCTATTTTATCTATTGTCATCGATTCATACGATGCACTCAATTTTGTGAAAAATGTGATTGGATCACCAGAAATTAAAGCACGAATTATGGCACGTGAAGGCCGAATTGTTCTCAGACCAGATTCTGGAGATCCACTAACCATTGATTTGCAAGTACTCGACCTGCTTGCTGACATTTTTGGGACGACGACAAATGACAAGGGGTATCGTGTTTTGCAACATAATGTCGGCATTATTCAAGGCGATGGCATGAAAGCAGACACAATTATTGCCCTTTATGAAGCTTTGATGGCCGCTGGTTGGTCAGCGGATAACTTGGTGGTTGGCTCTGGTGGTGGTTTGTTACAAGAAGGCTTTACCCGAGACACCGCACGCTTTGCTATCAAAGCAGCCTATGCGGAGACCGCCACTGGTGAGCATATCAACATTCAAAAGAAGCCTAAAACGGATGCCTCAAAAGCGTCAAAAGCTGGACTACTTAAAGTGATTCGCCGAGATGGCCAAATTGTCACAGTATCACAAAGCGAACCAGGAGAAGATCTCTTGACAACCGTTTATGAGAATGGCGTTTTTGCCCCTGTTGATGGGCAAGCGATAATACAACGTGCCCAATTGTGAGGAATGATCTTGAATTACCAATTTAAAAAAGCCAGTGACATCACAACGGATGTCACAGTCGAACAACTAGACATCAAAGCTGCTGCGCAAGCTTATCGGGAACGCGATCAACGTGACCACAAGCCTAAAAGTGAAGCGAGTCAAGCGCTCGTTGGCCGTGGCGTACAAGCGCTTGGCACAGAGGCAGCAATCGGTAAAGATGAACGTAAGGCTAAAGTACTCGCCTTATTTAACGCCGGGATGACAAGTTATATTGATTTAGCTTTTGAAATGAATTTATCAGAAGCGACGATTCAAAAATATGGCAAAGAATTAGGATTAACTTTCATTGACACGCCATATTAAATTAAAAATTTGACATTTTTAAATGCGTAAGCTATTATAATAACAACATAAAATTTAATTTCACATAGAGGTTGCGATTGACAGGAGTCGCTTATCTGAATTGTTGTAGCAATTGGGAGGGTAAGTCAAAGGGGAAATCGCCGAAATGAACGAACACTACAAAGTTGGTTTGTTGGGCTAATGGTTAAGAGCTATTAGACTGTCGTTAGAAATAACGGTGAGCTATGGAAACTGTCAAAAATGCAAGCTTTAGAAGCCTTTTGTCCGTGACCATGTCTCGAACAGAAGGCTTTTTATGTTAGCAATTAGGGCATCGTTAAGGTGGAGAAGGTATATGAATTATTCAACAAACGCACAAGCACATTTGACCATTGATGGTGTTGATGCCGTCACATTGGCCGACACTTATGGCACACCATTATATGTTTACGACGTCTCTAAAATCCGTCAAACGATGCGTGCGTTTAAAGCAATTTTTGAGCGTGAAGCTGTCCCTTATGTTGTGAGTTATGCCTCAAAGGCATTTTCAACGAAGGCCATTTATCAAGTTGCCCAGCAAGAAGGTATTCACGCAGATATTGTCTCGGGTGGTGAATTATACACGGCCCTGGCAGCAGGTTTTCCAGCAGCACATTTGAGCTTTAATGGCAATAATAAGAGTTGGGATGAGCTAACCATGGCGGTGCGTGCTGGCGTGGGCACGATTATTGTTGACAATTTCTTAGAGTTGCAATGGTTATCAGAAATTGCTGCTGCGCACCAAGTACAACAAGCTGTTTTACTGCGTATTTCGCCAGGTATTTCAGCACATACCCATGAGTTTATTAGCACTGGTCAGCAAGATTCTAAATTTGGCTTTGATTTATTAACTGGTCAAGCAAAACGTGCTTATGAGATTGCACGGTTGGATACAAACCTTGATTTACGTGGCTTACATGCACACATTGGGTCACAGATTTTTGATGTCACGGGCTTTGAAAAGAATGCAGCTTTACTTGCCGATACAGCTCATAGTTGGGGTTGGACGCCAGCCGTTATTAACGTTGGTGGTGGTTTTGGGATTCGGTATACCGATGATGATACGCCATTGCCTGAAAGTGACTATGCTGCAGCAATCATTGCCACGCTGAAAGCAAAAGCTGAAGCATTTGCCTGGCCAATGCCGGAAATTTGGATTGAGCCAGGGCGTTCGATTGTTGGGCCAGCCGGGCAAACACTTTATACAATTGGGTCACGCAAGGATATTCCGGATTTACGCCAGTATCTTGCCGTTGACGGAGGCATGGGGGATAATATTCGACCAGCCCTTTACCAAGCGAACTACGATGCGGTGTTAGCCAATGATCCCAATGCGCCAACGACTGAAGTTGTGCGGGTTGCTGGTAAATATTGCGAATCAGGGGATGTGTTAGTTTGGGAGCAAGCACTACCGCAAACCAAACCTGGCGACATCTTAGCCGTTCAAGCAACTGGCGCCTATGGTTATGCCATGGCCTCCAATTACAACCGCAATCCACGACCAGCAGTAGTTTTCGTGGAAAGTGGCGCACATCAATTGGTTGTGGCACGGGAAACTTATGCCGATATCGTCGCGTTAGATCGTGACTACGACCTTGCCAGCACACCAGAATAATCAAAAGAGGATAAAAACATGACAACGACAGAAAATGCAGCCCAAGAATTGATTGATTTCATCGCCAATGCCAAAAAAGTCACGCCTGTGAAAGTGACTTATAAAGGGGTCTTAGCCGGTGAAATTCCGGTAACGGTGCAACAATTTGGCGGGGTGTCATTTGGACAACTGATCGGCGATTGGGCTGATATTGCGCCACTGATTGCTAATTTACCAGCTGAAAATGTTTATATTGAAAATGATGCACGGCATTCAGCTGTCCCATTGCTCGACAAAAAGGCTGTGAATGCCCGTATTGAGCCAGGGGCAATTATTCGAGATCAGGTCACAATTGGGGATAATGCCGTGATTATGTTAGGCGCAGTCATCAACATTGGTGCAGAAATTGGGGCCGGCACGATGATTGACATGGGTGCCATCTTAGGCGGTCGTGCGATTGTGGGTAAGAACTCACACATTGGCGCTGGCGCCGTCTTAGCTGGGGTGATTGAACCCGCTTCAGCAGAACCTGTCCGTGTTGGCGACAACGTATTGGTCGGGGCAAACGCCGTTGTCATTGAAGGGGTTCAGATTGGTGACGGTGCCGTGGTTGCGGCTGGCGCCATTGTGACCAAAGATGTGCCAGCTAATACTGTAGTGGCTGGTGTACCGGCGAAAGTAATCAAAAAAATTGATGCCCAAACCCAACAGAAAACAGCTTTAATTGATGCTTTGAGAGGACTATAATGCAGGACACAGCAGACATTTCATCGGCCATACGGACCTATCGACGCGACTTACATGCAATTCCCGAATTGGCCTTGGCAGAATACAAAACGCATGATTATTTGTTAAAGCAACTCAAATCTTGGCAAAATGATACGATGACCATTCGAACGGTTGATGCCTTACCAACGGCTATTTTGGTACGTATACAAGGAACGGCCCCACAGCGAACGATTGGTTATCGGGCAGATATTGATGCGTTGCCAGTGACAGAAGCAACAGGGCTACCATTTGCGTCAACGCATCCGGGTAAAATGCATGCGTGTGGACACGATGTGCATATGAGTATTGCCTTAGCTATTGTGCAATATTTCAGTCAGCATCAGCCCAAAGATAATTTGATTATCTTCTTTCAACCGGCTGAAGAAGCGATGAGTGGTGGGAAATTAGCTTATGATCTCGGGTTATTTACAGGCGAGTGGCGACCAGATGAATTTTATGGGATCCATGATCAGCCTGATTTACCAGCAGGGGTGTTGAGCACACGGCCAGGGACTTTGTTTGCCGGAACGGCTGAACTGAAGGTTACGATTCATGGTCAAGGTGGCCATGCGGCTTATCCCCATTTGGTCAAAGACCCGATTGTCGCTGCTGCAGAATTAATTTTGCAACTGCAAACGGTGGTGTCGCGTTCGGTTGATCCCATGCAGGGTGGGGTGGTGAGCATTGGGGTGATTATTGGTGGGATTGCTAATAATGTGATTCCCGATGCTGTGCATTTTGAAGGAACTGTCCGGAGTATGACGAAAGCCGGCCTTGACATCATGATTCGTCGTATTCGTCAAATTATTGATGGTGTTGCCTTGGCCAATGATTTAGAGATTGCGGTTGAACTAGAAAGTGGTAGTTATTTACCAGTTGAAAATGATCCAGTTTTGGCACAACAAATAATGGCGTTTATGCAGCAGGCAGATAATATTGACTTCCAAGTGGCGCAACCAGCCATGACCGGCGAAGATTTTGGTTATTTGTTGCAGCACATCCCCGGCGTGATGTTGTGGCTTGGTGTCAATGATACCCATCCCTTACATAGTCCAGAACTATCAATTGATGAAGCAGCGCTGGTCCCCGGATTTGAAGCCTTAAAAGACTTTTTAATTTGGCGGATGACAGTTGCAGCGTAAGCCTTAGTAACCAGTGCTTGGAATTTTTAGAGGAAAAGTTATGTACGAAAATATTCAGCTGATCACGGCAGTGGTCACACCATTTGATCATGCCGGCCAAATTGATTATGCCGCACTGACGAAAGTGATTGACCACTTGTTGGCGCATGGCACACAAGGTCTTGTTATTGCTGGGACAACTGGTGAGTCCCCAACTTTGACCCATGATGAAAAGTTGGCTGTTACAGAATTTATTGCCAGTTATGTTGGTGATCGTGTCTTATTGATTGCGAATGCGGGAACCAATAATACGGCAGAATCTGTTGAAATGGCACGTGAATTAAGTGCCATTTCGGGTATTGATGCCATTTTGGCTGTGACCCCCTATTACAATAAGCCAAGCCAAGCAGGGATGATTGCCCATTTTAGTGCCATTGCTGATGCCGCGACAAAACCCGTCATGCTGTATAATATTCCCGGTCGTTCTGCCGTTGGTTTGACGGTTGATAGTGTCGTGCAGTTGGCACAACATCCCAATATTAATGCCATTAAGGAAACCACGTCGGCGGAATTTATCGGGGCAGAAGTTGAATTGACTCAGCACGAGGATTTTGCCGTTTACACAGGTGAAGATGCGCAAACTTTAGCCGCATTTAGTCTGGGGGGGGCCGGGACAATTTCTGTTGCAGCACACCTATACGGGGATGAGATGACGGCCTTATTTACGGCTATGTTAGCCGGTGATTGGCGGCAAGCTGGTCAAATCCAGCGTCAATTAACCCCTAAAATGACGGCTTTATTTCATTGGCCATCCCCCGCGCCGGTGAAGGCCAAGTTGGCCGAACAAGGCTTGTTGCACAACATCACGCGGCTACCTATTCAACCGTTAACAGCTGATGAGACACAACAATTAACGACACGATTGGAGGCAAGGGCATGACGCGTGTTATTTTGGCCGGGGGCTTTGGTAAATTAGGCCAAGCTATTCAAACTGGTTTAATGGATTCAGCGTTTGAAATTGTGGGGATTTTAAGTGGACACGCACATGACAGTGCCTACCCGGTTTGGACAGCTCTATCAGAAATTGATCAACCAGCAGATATTTTTTTGGATGTGAGTACGCCAGCAACGGTGTATGACAATGCTGTGTGGGCGATTGCACATGATATGGCCGTTGTCATTGGTGCGACGGGACTAACGGATGACCAAGTAGCTGATTTACGGGAACGTGCAGCTGGTGGACGTGGGGTATTGATTGTCCCTAATTTTAGTTTGTCAGCAGTGTTACTCATGCAATTTTCCGAGTTAGCAGCGCGGTATTTTCCGGACGTCGAAATTGTTGAAGCGCATAATCCTAAGAAAATCGATGCCCCTTCGGGGACCGCTGTGACAACTGCTAAGCGCATTGCGGCTGCACGGCAACGTGACCCGGAGCCAACAACGATAGGGCCAGCACGTGGTGAAGTGATTGACGCTGTTCCCGTACATGCGCTGCGCTTACCAGGCTATATTGCACAACAAACCGTGTATTTTGGTGGCCTGGATGAACAATTGACCTTGAGCCAAAGTACGACGAGTCGTGCGGCGTTTGTGCCAGGGGTACTGCGTGCTTTACAAGGCGTAACCCAGATAAGTGGCTTGGCAATTGGCCTCGATCATGTGCTTTAATTGTGGCGGTTGGTTATTTTTTAACATATTTTGAGCAATTACCGAATGGATTGCGTACAATAGTAATATGAAAAAAATTACGAAAATCGCAACCCAAAAGCAAGCTGGACGCTACAGTATTGACTTAGACAACGTTTTTGCTTTCGGCGTTGCAGAAAGTGTCTTGATTAAATACGGTTTAGCCAAGGGCCGAGAATTAGATGATGCCTTAATTGCACAAATCAAATATGATGATGCCATTGCCAAAGCACTGAATACAGCGTTAAATTATTTGGGCCATGCGTTACGGACTGAAAAACAAATCCGTCAAAAATTGTCGGATCAACAAGTGACTGAGACGATTCAAGATGCCGTATTGGCACGATTAAAAGAGTTAGGTTATGTTGATGATTTCAACTATGCCAAACATTACGTGGCAACCAAAAAGCGCTTGTCACCCAAAGGGCCGGTGGCCATTAGTTTGGCATTACAGCAAGCGGGAGTACCAGCATCAGCGATTACCCAAGCACTGGCAACTTATACAACAGCTGAACAGCTAGCCGTTGGGGAACAACTCGCGCTAAAATTAGCCCAACGTTATCAACGTGAAGCCACACGTGCTAAACAACAAAAGATTGTCCAAGCGCTCGTACAAAAAGGCTTTTCGTTTGATATTGCCCAGACCGTTGTGGCGCAGATTGATTTTGCTAATGATGAAGACACAGAACGTGCCAACGTGATTCGGCAAGCTGAAAGGCTGTGGTATCGCTATCGCAATGTCACTGAGTCGGAACGACAATATAAAGTTAAAAATAAACTTTACACCAAAGGCTTTTCGGCAGAATGGATTGACGTGGCCCTTCAAACCGTTACCCAAAGTGATGCGCTGACAGAATTTTCTGAGTAAAGATAAAGGCCGTCTTTGGCACTCTTTTGGTAAAGTGCTTGTAGTCTATCATTTACGTATAATATTTGATACAATGAAATAGCATTCGGTGTTAGAAGAGTAGGTACGATCATGAGTTTTGATAAGTCAAGTCGCGGGCCACGCGAAGGTGATTTCATCACGATCAAAAGTTATAAGCATGACGGCTCGTTGCATCGAACTTGGCGCGATACCATGGTTTTAAAAACCAGTGAAAATGCAATCATTGGATTAAACGATCATACTTTAGTGACAGAAGACGACGGACGACGGTGGGTGACACGTGAACCGGCAATTGTCTATTTTCATAAAAAGTATTGGTTTAATATTATTGCCATGATTCGTGATAATGGGGTATCGTATTACTGTAATTTAGCGTCACCCTTTGTCTTAGATAAAGAGGCGCTAAAGTATATTGATTACGATTTAGATGTCAAAGTTTTTCCTGATGGGGAAAAACATTTGTTGGACGCTGATGAATATGCAGCACACAGCAAAAAATGGCATTATCCACCAGAAATCGATAAGATTCTGAAGGCACATGTTAAGATTTTAGTTGACTGGATCAACGAAGGCACGGGCCCTTTTTCACAAGAATATGTCGATGTTTGGTATACAAGATACCAACATTTGATGCAACAGCGACTTAAAGATCGTCGTTGATAAAGCAAGCAGCACGTCAGAAATGACGTGCTTTTTGTATGCTAAAATAGACAGTATGATGAGAAATTAACGTCACACAGATGTGTGTTAAAGTGATGAAAAGAGGCGTAAATGGCGGTAACAATTTATATGGCGCATGCCCAGGCTGATTTACGGGGTGCGTTATTGGCAGATGCTCAGCAAAAATTAGCGCAAGATGCGGCAACCACAGTGTATTATATCGTGCCTAACCACGTTAAATTTGATAGTGAAGTGACGGTTTTACAACGGCTGGCGCAACAAAATGGCTATGATCCTCAGTCAGATTTGTATGCACAAAGCCGTTTACAAGTCTATTCCTTAACTCGTTTAGCTTGGGCATTGCTCAAAGACATGCCCAATCAGCAGCCAGATATTGTGCAAAATACTGGGTTATTTATTATGGTGTCCGATATTTTACGTGAGTACGCGCCCCAATTACCAATTTTTGCCCGAATGCAGGCAAAACCAGGGTTTATCGCCGCTTTAGTGACCCAACTGGTTGAGTTGCGCGCGAGTCGCATTACGCCTCAAGATTTGTTACAAATTTTGAATGACACAACGGATGATGCGACGTTTTTACGACAGACACTGGCTGCCAAACTCAGAGACTTAGCGATTGTAGCCGATGCGTTGGCTGTAAAAATGGGCACTGACCGCATGACACCGTTGGAAGTGTTACCATTTTTAGCGACGCAATTGGCCCAACATCCCCTTGAAAATGTGGCCTTTTATTTTGAAGGGTTCAACGGGTTTACGAGTGCTGAATGGCAAGTGGTACAACAATTAGTGCAACGCTATCCTGTGACAATGGCCTTGTTAGGTGATGGGGACCAATTAGGTCAGCAACAACCAGGGGATGTTTTCTTCAAACCGATGACAACAGCCCAAGAACTCATGCGCTTGGCAAAGCAAGCCCAGCAGCCGGTGGGACTTGAACAGCCACAGACCAGACGTACCCTCAGTCAAACAAGTGCGCAATTATTGACAGCTTGGACTCATCTTGGCGAATACCGACCATATCAAGCCGATCAACCAGCGCCAGACTTGTCGGTGTTTGCTGCGGAAAATCCCATCGTTGAGATTCAGGAAGTGGGGCGACGTATTCGACGCCTGTTATTAGCCGATCCTGATTTACACTTGCGCGATATTTTGATTTTGGCGCGTGACCTCACGCCATACACCGATCATATCCCTGAAGTCATGGCGCAATTAGAATTGCCTTACTTTTTGGATACCGACCAAAAAATGGCCAATCATCCTTTAGTGGAATTGTTGCTGAATTTGCTCATGCCAACGCATGAACGTTTGCAATACCAAAATGTCATGGCAATTTTAAAAACGAGCCTTCTGCGACCGTTTCAAGATCAAGCATTAGTGCCGGAAGCTGAATTTTTTGATGTGGTGAGTTATTTTGATAACTATCTATATGCCAATAAGCCATTTGAAGCACGGTGGCGGGACTTAGACCAACCCTTTGAATTGTTTACGGTGACCGATGAGGTTGCTGATGATGATGTCACCTTAGAAACGGAAGATCAACAGATTAATCGGCGTATTGAAACCTTACGTCGGTTTATTTTGGCGGCCTTTGATGCGTTACAAGAAAGTTTTGATCACGCTAAAACGATGCGGGAAGCGGCAACCGGCTTGGTCATGTGGTTGCAAAAGTATCATGTAACAGATGCCATTTTGGCACAGCGTGATCAGTATCTTGCGGCCGGTGAGCTTGCCCGTTCTCGGCAAGGCAGTGAAGTTTGGCAACTGTTCACGGCCACGCTAGATGAATTGGTCGCCATTGATGGGGATGCAGCGTTTGACCTCGCGCAATTTAAAGCGATTTTAACGGCTGGGTTTGCGGGCGCCAAATTCTCTGGGATCCCCAATCATTTAGATCAACTGACCATTTCTGAAGCTGGGATTGTGCAAAGTAACCGCTATCGGCATCTATTTTTTATTGGGGGGACACGGACAAACCTACCGGCACAAGCTAAGACGACGGCTTTGATCAATGATGCTGAGCGTTTGATTGTGCAACCAGCCTTACAAGCTGGTGAGCAACCGAAATACTTACAAAACACTGCGCAACAACAAATGGCTGAAGAAAATTTGCTATTTTATGGTGCCTTGTCATCGGCCAATACCAGCGTTACTTTGTCTTATCCGGTCCTTGATAGTGCGGGGAAAATTGCGGACATGTCGCCATTTTATCAACGACTCGTCTCGACGTTCCAAACACCAGTTGACAAAATCACACGAGTGCCAGTAGATAGTGCGGCATTGTTGAAAAATTACACAAGCACGCCACGAGCAACCTTGTCTGAATTAGTGAAATTAATCCCTACTTATCAACAGTCGTCGGCGTTTAAGGCCTTACAAAATGCCATTAGTGTGACGCAACAAGAGCGATTAGAACGCGTGTTATCCGCACCAAATTATCGCAATCAAACAGAAATTTTACGTCCTGAATTTGTTCAGTCCTTATTTGGTCAACAGTTAAATGTGTCCATTTCGCAACTGGAAAGTTATTATAATAATCCGTTGGCTTATTTTTTGCAGTATGGGTTACGGCTTAAAGAGCGCACGACCAACGAACTGAATGTGGCCCAAACGGGAACGTTATACCATGCCGTGTTAGAACAAGTGATCCGCGAGTTGATCCAGCGGCAGGTGAGTTTACGCGATGTGACGACAGACGACTTATTAGACCTTGTCTCACAGGCCATGACCGCTGAATTGTCGCTACCAGTGTATCAATTACTGGCGACTAATGGGAAAATGCGGGCAGTACGTGACCATTTAGCCAAAATTAGTCGACAACTTATGCTAAATTTGCAACAAGCTGCCCGTGCTAATGGATCTTATCCACAAGCAGTGGAACAGCTCTTTGGCTTTCCGGTTAAGGGTGCATTGCCAGCGCTAGAATTTTCTGGCCGACGGGGGCCAATTAAAGTCCGCGGTAAAATTGATCGGTTAGATCGTCAAGATCCTAATGGCGTGTTTGGGACGATTATTGACTACAAATCTAACGGAAAACAATTTGATTGGGCGCAAGCCTTTGACGGGTTACAAATGCAATTGCTGACTTATTGGCAGGCCGCGCAAAAAAATGCGGAAGCGCTTGGTGTTGAAGCCATTGGCGGTGCCTTTTTTGCTAAAATTGCGCCGGAACGCCGCCGCATTGCCGACTTTAAGGGCGATGTTGATGCTTTGTTGGCAGGTCAGGTGCCACCGGAAATTTTCAAATATCGTGGGTTATTTGTGGCGGAGCCAGACTATCTCGATAGTTTGGAACTGCTGGATGACGGTGAAGCCGCGCTATTTTATCAGCTGAAAAAGAAGAAAGATGGGCAATTGTATGCGACGAGCGATTTTGTCGAAGCAGACGATTTTGGCTTATTGTTGCAGCACAATGCTGAAAATATCACACAAGCTGGCGACCACATTTTAGGTGGTGAATTTCCTTTGTTGCCAACAATGGGGAGCTTGCAGTACACACCGTATACCGATATTTTACGTTTTGATCGCTCATTGGGTGATCGCTATCGGCCTGAATCTCCCAAGGGAAAAACAGCCATTTTAAATATTTTGCAAGAGGAGGCGGCAGATGAGCACGACATTCACAGTTAATCAACAACGTGCAGTTGATGATACAGGGCACAATATTTTAGTTGCCGCATCAGCGGGCTCTGGGAAAACGACGGTTTTAATTGAACGTTTGATTCAGAAAATTTTAAACGGGGCCAGTGTGACCAACTTTTTAATTGTGACCTTTACCAATGCGGCAGCGCAAGAAATGCGTGAACGTTTAGAGGTGGCGATTGAAAAACGGCTACCAGCAGTTGATGCGGCAACCAAACGCTTTTTACAGGAACAGTTGTTACTTTTACCAGCGGCCAATATTTCAACAATTGACGCTTATGCGTTACGTTTGATTGAAAATTATTATCATGTCATCGGGTTGGATCCACAATTCCGATTGCTTTCGGATACAGCCGAACGTGATATGTTACGCCAAGATGTTCTCGCTCAAGTTTTGGCGGCGTTCTATGAAGAAGACCACGAACATCACGCCGATTTTTTGGCCTTAGTCCATAATTTTGGGCAACCAGGACAAGATGATACGTTACAAGACATTATCTTAAAACTCACGGATTTTGCAGAAGCACGGCCTGATGGTGCCGCGTGGTTAGCCCAACTCGCTGACAATCAGTTAGATTTGACAACGGCGATTACGCAATCTGACCTGTACCAACAACATATCCTACCAACGCTGACAACCACTATCACACCGCTATTGGCAGCGGTTCAAGATGCCCAAGTTTTGGTGTCAGGGGCGCCAGAACTGAAGAAAACAACACTTGCGTTGGCCACAATACAAGACTATTTGCAACAAGTGCAGACAATGGCTACTAGTGCGCAATGGGATGATCTCCGCCAAATGCTGCTACGGCCACCTAAGGTGAGTTTGGAAACGAAGGCCAGCAAAGGCGTGGCTGATGAGCCAGAACTTTTGGCTATTTTGGCCCAAGCTGTCGCGGTTAAAAACCAAGTGATTGGCGCCAAATCGCAGTTAAAGCAACTCACGGAGACGTTTTTCCGGTTCACTCAAAGCCAGTGGCAAACGATCACTGACGCCTCACAACAACTCGTTGCGACGCTGGTTTTGGTGACCCAGACGTTTCGGACGGCGTTTACTGATGCGAAGCGTGCTGCCCAATTAGTGGACTTTCCTGATTTAGGTGCCTTAGCATTAGAGATATTAGCCGATACGGCAACCCGTGAAACGATTCAGAGTCAGTTTGATGAAATTTTGGTCGATGAGTATCAAGATATTAACCAATTACAAGAAACCTTACTCACACAAGTTGCCAATGGTCATAATATGTACATGGTTGGTGATGTCAAACAAAGTATTTATGGTTTTCGCCAGGCGGAACCGTCGCTATTTACGCATAAATATAAACAGTTTGCGCAAGCTGACAACGATGATCAACGGATTGAATTAGCCGATAATTTCCGGTCACACAATAACGTCACGGCCATGACCAACTTAATTTTCACACAACTTATGGATGAAAAATTAGGGGATATTGCCTATCTTGGTGAAGCCAAGTTGGTACCAAAGGCTGATTATCCAGCCAGTGTACCACCAGTTTTTTCAGTGGACATTATTACTCAGCCGGCACAGGCAGTTGAGCCAACAGAGACTGACGAAACGGCGGAAAATTTTGAAAAACGGCAAGCTCAGTATGCCCGATTGGCGGAAAAAATATTGGCATTGCGGGAAACAACGATTTATGACCGTAAGGCAACGCCGGCGGGGATGCGGCCAGTACAATACGGGGATATTGCGATTCTAACCCGTTCAAAGGCTGGTTATATTGACTTGGTGGCGAGCTTGCGCGCCGCTGCCATTCCGGTGCAAGTGGAAGCGGTAGGGAATTATTTTCAAACCATGGAAGTTTATCTGATGCTGGATGTTTTGCGGGTCATTGATAATCCCCACCAAGATATTCCGCTAGTGGCTGTATTGCGTTCGCCGATGTTTGGGTTAACGGAAAATGATCTCGCCGCGATTCGGTTAGCGGATCAGCAGCATGATTTTTGGACGGCTTTAACAACCTATGCGACAACGCATCCGGCTGCGCAAAAAATTGTCGACCAATTTGGAAAATGGCATCAGCTCGCGATTCAAAATGATCTGGTGACGTTAATATGGACGATTTTTGATGATACGGCGTGGCTTGATTACGTGGCGGGGATGCCAGGTGGTGGTCAGCGTCAAGCGAATTTGCATGCGCTTTATGCCTATGCCCGAACTTATCAAAATAATACCAATGCGGGCTTGTTCCGCTTTGTCCGGTATATCGAACAATTACAGCAAAATGATGGTCAGTTGGGTGAGGCGCCACAAGAGGCAGACGAACAAGCGGTGCGTGTCATGACGATTCATGCCTCAAAAGGGCTAGAATTCCCCATTGTATTTATCCCAGAATTCGATAAAGCCTTTAACACCAAGGATTTAAAAGGGAAAGTCTTGCTGCAAAAAAATGCTGGTATCGGGATTAATTATTTGCAACCAGATGCCTTGGTAAGCATGCCAACTTTGCAACAATTGGTGGTCCAACAGGCGCTCAAACGGCAGAGTTGGTCAGAGGAAATGCGGCTCTTGTATGTGGCTTTGACGCGTGCCGAACAACAATTACACATTATTGGGACTGCGACGGTGAGTGAAGCTGGTCAAAGTGCGGCCTTGCAAACGTTATGGCAACGGGCTAAAAATACCACGGGCCAATTTTTAGGCGAAGATTTACGTCTGACGGCGAAGTCTTACTTGGATTGGTTGATTTTGGCTCTCGCCCGTACACAAGAACCAACGTTGGAAGCTTGGTTGGGTGAGGGGGACAAACCACGTCTTCTTGGACCAGAAACGACGCAAACGGGTCAACTGACGGTGAATTTAGTGCCGGAAGCAACGCTACATTTACCAACGGATAATGCGACCCCAACTGAGGTAGCCGCGCCGAACAGTCAAGATTACGATGCCAAAGATTTTCAGACGGCGCAAGCGATGTTGGGGTATCAGTACCCTAATATGGCAGCGACCCAGACGGCGGCGTATCAATCTGTCAGTGAGATGAAACGATTATTTGAAGATCCTGACCGTAAGCAAATGGTCTCCTTGACAGTGGCGGAAAATGGACAGCTGTCGCCAGCCAATGATTTAGTGCCAGAAAATTTAACGTTACCAACATTTATGACGGATGGGTCACAACAACCTTCAAGTGCTGCCATTGGGACGGCAACGCACTTAATGTTGCAATTGTTAGATTTTACCGTACCGCAAACACGTGAGTCATTGGCGGTGCTGCGGGACCAACTGGTGGCGAATGGACGGATGACGCAACCAGTCGCTGACTTAATTAATTTAGATCAAATTTTACAATTCCTAGCGACACCGTTTGCACAACGGGTCATGCAACACGCAACAACTTTAACACGGGAAGCGACGTTTGCCATGATTATGCCAGCTAACCAGATTTATCAAGGCTTAGCAGATTCGGCACCGGTGTTGGTTCACGGGATTATTGATGGTTATTTCATCGATCATGCAACCCAATCAATCACGCTTTTTGACTATAAAACGGATTATATTCGACCAGATCGCATGACAGAAGATTTGGCCAAGTTAGTCCAACGTTATCGTGGTCAGCTCCGTTTATATCAGCAAGCCTTACAACAAGAATATCCAACTTATACTTTCCATGACCCACAGCTCGTGGCCTTGAGCGTTGGTCGCGTGGTGAGTTTGGGTGTACAATAAACACATGATAGATGCGATTCAGATACAATTTAAAAAAGCCCCAGTAACAGTTAGTCTCGTGGCCATCAGCCTTGCGATGTTTGTGGTGGAGATCATCATGGGCCATGGACAAACAACGAATGGGCAATTATTGGTTGCGCTGGGTGCCAAGTGGGGACCAGCGATTGCCATTGATCACCAGTATTGGCGATTGCTCACGCCAATTTTTTTACATGCTGGTTGGCTACACATTATCACCAACATGTTAACGCTTTGGTTTATTGGCCCCTTAGCAGAAGCGGCCTTTGGTCACCGCAAATTTTTAGGCTTGTACTTATTTGGTGGCGTGGTGGGTAATATCATGTCTTATCTTTTCGCACCCTTGACGGTGTCTGTCGGTGCTTCCACTGCCTTGTTTGGGTTGTTTGGTGGTTTGCTAATGTTTGCCAGTCAATTTCGGCATGATCCCGAAATTCGTGCGCAAGGGACAACCTTGTTACTCTTTGTCGGATTGAATTTGGTGACGGGTTTTGGCGCCAATGGTGTTGATATGTGGGGGCATATTGGTGGCCTGATTGGTGGGATGATGTTTGCTGTCATGGCCGGATTTTACGGACGTTCAGGGAAGTTTCCGCTGTATATGCGTTGGACACTTGTTGGGGTGAGTGGGTTGTTAGTACTCCTAACATGGTTATCAAAAGGTGGTATGGGATGAAAAACTTTTATGATATTTTGACGTATCTCAAGCATTTTGGGGTTTACATTCATGTCGGCAAGCGTTTGTGGGATATTGAAGTGGCTGCATTGGAAGTGGATAATTTGTATAAAGCTGATGTGATTGACCGGCAGGAATATGCACGAATGAAGATTATTTTAGTGCATGAGCATGAACAAGAAGTCGCCAATCCGAGTGACTAAAGTGCATGAAAATTGTTTTGAAAACTATGAAAACGCTTGCATATCGTCGGTGTTTTCTGTTAGAATAAATGGGTAATAAATTTCTTAGGAGGAAATGTATGTGGCTCGGTAGGGCATGTGAGTGACCTACCATATTGGCGACATACACCAAAAAACAATGGCTAAAGATAAGCTCATCGGTGTTGACCTTGGTGGGACAACAATTAAATTTGCAATCTTGACTGATGCAGGTGAAATTCAACAAAAGTGGTCAATTAAGACAAACATTTTTGATGAAGGGTCACACATTGTACCAGACATTATTGCGTCAATTAATCACCATCTTGACTTGTACCAATTGGATCGCGAACGTGTGATTGGTATTGGGATGGGAACACCTGGTACGGTTAACCGTGAAACAGGAACAGTCACTGGTGCCTTCAACTTGAACTGGAAGACAGAACAACCCGTTAAGGCTGATATCGAAGCTGGTACTGGTTTGCCTTTGACGCTTGACAACGATGCCAACGCTGCTGCACTTGGTGAAGCCTGGAAGGGTGCCGGTAACAATGATAAGGATGTGTCATTCGTGACACTTGGTACTGGTGTTGGTGGTGGTTTGGTTGCCAATGGGCAATTGATTCACGGCACAGCCGGTGCTGGTGGTGAAGTTGGTCACGTGGTTGTTGAACCAAATGGTTACTTGTGCACATGCGGTAACCGCGGTTGCTTGGAACAATATGCCTCAGCAACAGGTGTTGTACACTTGGCACAAGATTTTTCAGAAGCTTACGTTGGTTCATCAAAGTTGAAGCAATTGATTTCTGACGGTGACGAAGTGACATCAAAGATTGTCTTTGATTTGGCAAAAGATGGTGACTTCTTGGCAAATGAAGTGGTGGACAAGGTGGCTTACTACCTTGGTTATGCCACAGCGGCAATGTCAAACATTTTGAACCCATCAGCCGTTGTTATCGGTGGTGGTGTGGCTGCAGCTGGTGAATTCTTGCGCGCACGTGTCGAAAAAAACTGGCAAACATTTGCTTTCCCAACTGTTCGGACATCAACGCGTGTTAAGTTGGCCGAATTGGGTAATGATGCCGGTGTTATTGGTGCCGCTTCATTAGCACGCGCCTAAAAAATAACTCAAATGAGATGCCAAAGACAACCGTTAGGTTGTCTTTTTTTGCGACGGATTTTAATAAGACATGCTTAAAAGCTTAAAAAAAGGTATAATGAATAGTAATTCTTATTGAAAGAATGATCTTAACTTGACTTTTTTGATTTAGAAAGAAGATATTGAAACATGATTACTTTAAAATCACCAAGAGAAATTGAAGCCATGCGCCAGTCTGGTGCCATTATTGCTGGCATGCATCATATGTTACGTGGTTTGATTCAACCAGGCATTGATACTTGGGAAATTGAGACAAAGGCGCGTGAGTATATTGAAAGTCACGGTGGCGTGCCTTTGCAAATTGGTTACGAAGGCTTTAAGTATGCCACGACCATCAGTATTAATAATGAAGTGGCGCACGGTTTACCACGCAAAGGCCTCAAATTAAAAAACGGCGATCTCGTTAAAGTTGATACAGTTGTTGGCCTTAATGGCGCGGTTTCAGATTCTGCTTGGTCCTATGCAGTTGGCGAAGTGTCACCCGAAGTGGCACAATTGATGGACGTGACAAAAAAAGCGATGTATCTTGGTATTGACCAAGCAGTTATCGGTAATCGTATTGGTGACATTGGGCATGCCATTCAACAATATACAGAAGTTGAACATGGCTATGGCGATGTGCGCCAATATATTGGTCATGGTGTTGGCCCAACGATGCATGAAGACCCACAAGTGCCACATTATGGTAAGCCAGGTCATGGCATTCGTTTGCGCGAAGGCATGGTCATTACGATCGAACCAATGATTAACCTTGGTGGTTGGGAAGTTGAAACGGACGATACGGAAGCAGACGGCTGGACAGTTTCAACCCTTGATGGCTCATGGTCAGCACAATATGAACACACCTTAGCAATCACGAAAGACGGTCCTAAAATCTTGACAAGTCAAGATCCGGAATTTGATGCAAAATATTTGTAAAAGTGAGTTGGAAAATTGAAAATAAAGCCAAAACGTCGATCATACTTGATTGCAAAACGATGCATCGATATTGTTTTTGCGTTATTGGGATTGATCGTACTGTCGCCGATATTTTTGATCGTTTATATCTTATTAAAAGTTGATAGCCCACAGTCGCCGGCATTTTTTAAGCAACAACGGGTTGGTCGCAACGGGAAAACATTTGATATTTATAAATTTCGTTCAATGGTGCCCAACGCAGAAGACATCCTGAAGTCGAACCAGGCATTGTATGACAAATACGTCGCCAATGGCTATAAGTTACCGACGAAGGAAGATCCACGTATTACCAAGCTTGGGGCTTTTTTACGCCGATCAACAATTGATGAATTACCGCAGTTTTGGAATATGCTCATTGGGGATATGAGCCTGGTCGGTCCTCGGCCGATTGTTGCTGAAGAGTTGAAAGAATATGGCGATCAAGTCGCTTTGTTTTTGTCAGTAAGACCTGGTGCCTTAGGCCTTTGGCAGGCCAGTGGTCGCTCATTGATTGAGTATCCAGAACGAACACAAATCGAATTAGAATACGTTGCGAATGCTGGTTTTTGGTATGACATTAGCATTGTGTTCCGAAATATCATTGCGATATTTAAATCTAAAGGTGCCTATTAAAGGCTGCCTGTATTTGGTAGTATGAATGACAAATAAAACGCAAATTTTAATGGCAGCGCACAAAGTTGTACCGGTGCCAGATGAAACAATTTATACGCCAATTCAAGTTGGTGCCGCGCTATCAGCAGAGCGATTTTCCGGCTTTATTTCAGATGATACTGGTCGCAATATTTCTGAAAAAAATCCGTATTTCAATGAATTGACCGCCATTTACTGGGCACGTCACAATAGCGATGCTGAGGTGATTGGATTGGTCCATTACCGCCGGTTCTTTTCATTTTCTCGGCAAAAAGATTTAGCCAAAATTTTGACGTCAGCGCAGTTAGCAGACTTGTTGGCCAAAAATGATGTGATTTTGCCAAAAAAGCGGCGCTACTGGATTGAATCCAGTGATTCCCATTATCGGCATGCGCATCATGAAGCGCCACTCGATATTTTGCGTGAGGTCATTGCGACAAAGCAGCCAGACTATTTGGCAGCCTTTGATCGTAATATGTCACGGACATGGGCGCATATGTTTAATATGTTTATTATGCGGCGTGATCGATTTGATGCGTATGTTGATTGGTTATTTGATATTTTATTTGCCGTGGAAGCCCGTGTGCAAGCAGATGTTGAAACGTGGGATAGTTATGAACAACGGGTGTACGGTTTCTTGAGTGAACGCTTATTGGACGTCTGGTTGGAAAAAAACCAGATTCAGTATCAAGAAGTCCCGGTTGTTTTTATGGGAAAGCAAAATTGGCTGCTCAAAGGTGGCCGATTTGTCGCACGGAAAATTGGGTTTGGTCGATCACATTAAGGTGATTGGCCTTTTTTTGTATCATAAAATCAGGTGATGGCGTGGCCAATCATGAGTGAGACATAATTTTTGATATGCAAAACGGGGTTGTCTCAGGTATAATAGAACTACTATGACAAATAAATTTAATACGAAGAATTATGACTACTTAGTTGTTGGTGCTGGACCGTTCGGCATGATTTTTGCCTACGAAGCTGCCAAGCGTGGCAAGCGGTCTCTGATTGTTGAAAAGCGCCCTTATATTGGCGGTAACATGCATACCCATACTGAACATGGGATTACGGTGCATGATTTTGGCGCACACATTTTCCATACAGATAATAAAGAAGTGTGGGATTATATTCGTCAATTCGCCGAATTTAATGGCTATCAAAACCAAGTGGTGGCGAACTACAAAGGCACATTGTACAATTTGCCCTTCAACATGAATACGTTCTATCAAATGTGGGGAACCAAGACACCTGCCGAAGCACAAGCCAAAATTGCTGAACAAAAGGCTGCGGCTTTGGCTGACTTAGGCGATCGCCAACCACGTAACTTGGAAGAACAAGCGATTTCATTAATCGGAACTGACATTTACGAAAAGCTCATTAAGGGTTACACGGAAAAGCAATGGGGACGTAAAGCTACTGAATTGCCAGCCTTTATTATTAAGCGCTTGCCAGTGCGCTTTATTTACGATAACAACTACTTTAACCACCGCTATCAAGGGATTCCGGTGGGTGGTTATACGCAAATTTTTGAGCGTATGGTGGCCCAATCGAACGGATTGATTGATGTCTTAACAGATACTGACTTCTTTGATCATAAGGACACGTTATTAGCCGAATTCCCACGCGTACTCTACACGGGCATGATTGATCAATTCTTTGACTATAAGTTTGGGGAATTAGAATATCGTTCACTCCGTTTTGAGCATGAAGTAGTGGATTCAGAAAACTATCAAGGTAATGCTGTCATTAACTATACAGATGCCGAAACACCTTACACGCGTGTCATGGAATGGAAGCACTTTGATGGTTTGGCTGACGAAGGTAAAACAATCATTACGCGCGAGTATCCACAAGAGTGGAACCGTGAAAAAGAAGCGTATTACCCAGTCAACGATGACAAAAATACGCAAATCTACAAGCAATATGCGAAAGAAGCACGGACAAAGCACGCAGAAATTATTTTTGGTGGTCGCTTAGGGAAGTATCGTTACTTTGATATGGATCAAGTGATTAATGATGCTTTGAACACGGTTCGTGAAGAATTTGGGGTCGCTTCAGATTTCAACTTCGCGCATGACAACGTTAAATAAACAGGCCCTTTTGGGCGTACATATAACACTTTAGCGTGATTCGTCTGACTAATTAGCACTGAATCGGTGATTGAGCAACTGGACAGCGACATGATGGCGTAACGCAACATTTAAATTAACATCGAAAGGCATAATCGGTAGATGTCTGATCGTACAATAACTGGCACAGTAAGATTGCTTAGGTAAGAAGTGTACCAACAGTGTGCGACAGCGATGTTATTTTTTTGTGCCATTTTGTGAATAGTGCAACTGTCTAGTCGCGAGTTGCCATCATTAAGGCAAATTTGGCGATCGGCTAATGTGTGATGTCTGTGGGCCACAATACAGTCTCTGTGACCGCAGTAATCAATATCATAATTGAAGAGGGAAAACATGACTGAACCAACTGTAACAGCGATGATTGTCACGTATAATCGGCTACCGTTATTAAAAGAAGCGATTCAAAAAGTGTTAGCACAAGACACGTCTGCCTTAAAGCATCTCATTGTGGTTAATAGCGCGAGTACCGATGGGACACATGAGTATTTAGATCAGTTAACTGATCCACGCTTAATTGTGACCCACATGTCGGAAAATCTGGGCGGTGCTGGCGGTTTTAATTGGGGTATGCGAGAATTTATGATGCTCACGCAGGATGATTATGTCTGGGTGATGGATGATGATTCGATGCCAACCGAGGATGCTTTATCCAAGTTGTTGGCGCTATTTGCAGCGCAGCCTAAGGCAGGTTGGGCGGCTAGTAAAGTGATTTGGACTGATGGCGATTGGTCTAAAATGAACGTTCCAGCACCATTGGCAGGAAACGCCGCAACGTTATTACAGGATCAGGCGCGCTGGCTGCCAATCAAGCAGGCTACGTTTGTCTCAACCATCTTTTCACGGGCAGTGATTGCACAAATTGGGTTACCGCAAAAAGAATATTTCATCTGGGGGGATGATATTGAATTTACCCAACGTGCAACGCAAGTCAGTGCGGGATTTTTTGTGCGAGATTCGATTGTGGTACATGCGAGTCAAGCCAACCCCAAGCCTGGAGATATTGTGGGTGAAGTAGATATCACACGCTTACCCCGTTATTATTATGAGTATCGCAATCGCATTCTGACATCGCGGCGGCGCCATTCGCTCATTAAATTAGGCAAAACGCTCGCACACACTGGGCTTGATTTTACTAAAACGCTATTGTTACCAAGTGTGCAGTTTCGTGGTCAAAAATTAAAGATTATTGTGGTGGGGACTTATCAAGGGCTTAAATTCCGGCCGGCGATTGAGTACGTGCCACAAGTCTTTGAGAGTGCATGATAACGATCTTTATGAGAGACACATTTATGGGTTGTCAACGTGAGTCCATCAATGTTAAACTGTATTATATTAAAAAATACGTGATATAGTGTCGGATAATGGCCGACTGTTTCTACCCAGCACCGATGTTGGACTATCACAAATGCGGGATCTGTCCATCATTTGTGGTGGGCAGATTTTTCGCGTTTAGGAGAGTATTATGTCAAAGTTTTTTAAACTGGCTGAAAACAAAACGACTGTACGTCGTGAAGTTTTAGCAGGGATAACGACCTTTGTGTCGATGGCTTACATTTTCTTTTTGAATCCTCAAATTTTGGGGCAAGCTGGTATTCCTGAACAAGCCGTCTTTTTGGCAGCCATTATTGTTGCCATGTTTGGGACGTTGTTTATGGGAATATTTGCCAACGTACCATTTGCATTGGCGCCGGGAATTGGGATGCAAGCGTACTTCACTTATACCATCGTGTTTGGCTTTGGCTTTTCATGGCAGCAAGCTTTGGCGATTGTCTTTTTGGTTGGTGTTGTCGATATCGCCATTACGTTAACACACGGCCGTCGCGCAATTGTTAAGGGCATTCCAACCGAATTAAAGGCCGCCATTGGTGGTGGTATCGGGATGTTTGTGACGTATATTGGCTTAAAGAATGCCGGGTTCATTAACTTTTTGGTGGATGGCAACAACGTTAAGACAGTCAATGACGAAGCTTACACAGGTAAGACGAGTGGGGCGATTCATTCACTCTTAGCCAATGGTGGTGTTACACCAGAATTGACAAAGTTTAACGAACCATCAGTTTTGTTGGCTTTAATTGGTTTTGTGGTACTCCTTGTTTTGGTTATGCGTAAAGTACCAGGTGCCTTTTTGATTACGTTGGTTGCCACAACTTTGATTGGTATTCCAATGGGCGTGACGAACACACAAATCCAACCAGGGACATCAATTGGTTCTGCATTCCACCAACTTGGTGATGTCTTTGGGCAAGCCTTTGGTGCCAAAGGGATGGGCAGTCTGTTTTCAAATTGGGAAAACACCTCAATGGCCATTGTGACAATCTTTGCCATGGGGCTAACTGGTTTGTTTGATGCAATCGGGACGTTGATTGGTATTGGTAATCAAACGGGTATTTTCTCAAAAGCAGACACGAAAGCGTTTGAACAAGAAGATGGTTTCAACTCAAAGATGGACCGCGCTTTGGTGGTTGATACCTTTACCACTGCTTTAGCGGGTGTTGTTGGGACGTCAAATACCACAACATTCATTGAATCAGCGACTGGTATTGCAGCTGGTGCCCGCACCGGCTTAGCCAATGTTGTCACAGCGATTGGCTTTGGTTTGATGGTGATTTTTGCACCGTTTGTTGGGGTTGTCCCATCAGCAGCCACATCACCATTGTTGATTCTAGTTGGGATTATGATGATGGGTGAATTCAAGAAGATTTCTTGGGAAAACTTGGAAGTTGCCATTCCAGCGTTCTTCACTTCTGTCTTTATGGCCTTTTCATACTCAATTTCATATGGGATTGCCGCCGGCTTCATTTTCTTCATTGTGGTGAAGTTAGCCCTTGGTAAATTCAAGGAAGTGTCACCAGTTTTGTTAATCGTGTCAACGTTCTTCTTGATTAACTTTATTATGTTTGCATTCATGTAATTCAATATTGATTTCAATAAAAACCGCCGTTATGGCGGTTTTTTTGATACAATGTTAATATGAAAACAGGAACAGTAAAAATTTGGCAAAAAGAACGTGGCTATGGCTACATTACTCCGGACGAAGGCGGCGCTGACGTCTACGTTCACTTTAACGGCATTGATATGGACGGTTTCAAATCGCTCAATCAAGGGGAACGTGTCAGCTACGTCCTCGTTCAAGGCTATAAAGATTATCAAGCAGCAGAAGTAAGACCCATCATGAAGAAGGCATCAGAAGTATAATGGCGGAACGCGAGCAAGTACAAGATACCCAAATCGTCTATGAAGGGCCTATTTTTAGTGTCGAAAAACAGGCAGTCACGTTGTTTAATGGTAAGACATCACAACGTGATATTGTCCGACATGTGCCCGCAATTGCCGTGTTAGCGTTTGTTGATGACGACCATATTTTGTTGGAAAAGCAATATCGGGCGACAATTGGGGATTTTATCTTAGAAATTCCTGCGGGTAAGTTAGATGAACGTGATGTTGATCAACCAGAACACGCCGTTGTTCGTGAGTTAAATGAAGAATTACGCGTGTCAGCTGGTGATATCCAACGGGTGACCGGTTTTTATGAAACGGTTGGTTTTTCAGATGCTTATATGTATCTCTACGTGGCCCGCGATTTGCAGCCACTGCCCGTTGCTGAGCAATTACCACGGGATTTAGGTGAATCTTTAGACATTGAGACGATCAGCTATGACGAGATGAAGCGTTTGTTTGAAGCCGGCGCGTTGAATGATCAAAAGACGTTGACGGCCTTCTTATACTGGTCATATATACGAGGTTAAGATGGCAGAAGAACTATCACGGCGTGCCGCAAAGAAAGCACAAAAACAACGCGAGAAGGAACGTATTCGGGTCGAAAAAGCGTATGCTAAAGCGCATCCCACCCCGATCACAGTCGTGACACCAGAAACACGTGAAGAAATGCGTCTGACCCGTAAAGGGCGCTACGAACTGGGGTCAGATGGTAAACTCACTGCTAATGGTAAATCTAAACGATTACGGCATCGCTATAATGTGGCGATTGTTTGCTTAATTGTGCTGATTATCGCGACTTATGCGTATTTCTTTTTAGTCAAATAATTGGGGCTTAAATCACACCGAAACTGGTGGTAAATTAGGAAGGAAGAGATGACCGAATCGCTTGGCTGATTCGGCGTCATAAATGACAACATGAAAATTGGAATTATTACGCCAATGGCGGAAGAAAAAATCACACTGATTGCTGCCTTAGAAGATGTGACAACTAAGCAACACGGTGGGACTGAAATCACAAGTGGTCGCTATAAAGGCCACGAGGTGATTTTAACCGAATCAGGTATTGGGAAAGTAGCTGCGGCTTCTGCGACTGCGTTGATGATTGATAATTTTGAACCTGACTTAGTAGTCAATACTGGTTCTGCTGGAGCGCTTGATCCTGATTTGAAAATTGGGGATGAAGTGATTGGCACGCAAGTTGCTTATTCAGATGTTGACGTGACGGTGTTTGGTTATGCTTACGGACAAGTCCCAAACAAGCCACTTTACTATGAAGCCGACCCAACAGTTGTTAAAGACTTTGAACAATTAGCCCCAGTAAAAGAAGGCTTGATTGTATCGGGCGATCAATTCGTGCAAGATACGGCAAAAAAGCGTATTTTAACACATTTCCCAGAGGCTTTAGTGGCCGAAATGGAAGCTGCTGCGGTTGCGCAGGTTGCCTACCAATTTGGCACACCTTTCATTGTCTTGCGTGGGGTGTCTGATTTAGCAAATGGTGATTCTGGCGTGGTATTTGATGATTATGTCGTTGAAGCAGGGCGGGCTTCAGCAAAATTGTTGCTATCTTATTTGGATAGCAAAGCATAATTGAGACCGTGTGAGCGGTCTTTTGTGCTTTAATCACGCAATATATAAATTTAAAATAAGGATTTTAAAGATGATAACAAGTTATAACTTACAAGGGATGGGTGATGTTTTAGTCATTATTTTGGCCCCAAATGCTGCTGAACAAACAGTAACAACAAATGATCAAGTGACGCGTATTCAAGATGCCGCAACGCAAGCCACAACTGGTTTTAACATTGCTGGCATTGGCGCACAATTGGGCTTAACTGACGTTCAAGGACAAGTCGTATTGGATGCGGATCAAGTTGATCAGGTCAATAGTTTGCTAGCAGAAGCTGGCTTTGAAGATCGCTTGACGGTGTCACCCTCAAAGCTAGTCATTGGTCGCGTCGAAAAAATGACGGCGCATCCTGATTCTGATCATTTGCATGTGACCACAACCGCTGTTGGCGAGGGTAAAACGCTACAAATTGTCTCAGGCTCACCAAATATGCGTGAAGGGATCAAAGTCGTGGTCGCACAACCAGGAACAATGATGCCATCAGGTGCCTTGATTTGGGATGGCGCTTTACGTGGCGTGCAATCAAGTGGCATGATCGTTTCAGGACGTGAATTGCAATTGCCAGCAGCACCAGATAAGCCAGGGGCACTGGTATTACCTGAAGACTTTGGTGAAGTTGGCACGGTTTTTGACTTTGATAAGGCACAGAACTTGTATACGGATCACTTAGTGGATACGAATTATTAAGATGGCAACACAAGAAAAAATTCAAAATGCGCGGCGGACATATCGGACGTTAAACGATGAAAACGCGCAATATAAAAAATTAATATTTGAGTTACGAAAAGGTGAATTACAATACTTTACCTTCGTTTCAGTTGAGGAGCAATAATGGCGAAAACATATTATTTTATCGGTATCAAAGGTACAGGTATGGGGCCATTGGCACAAATTTTACATGATCAAGGCCATGTGGTATTAGGCTCAGATATTGAAACTTATACTTATACACAAGCACCGTTGGAAGCAGCGGGGATTGAAATTTTGCCATTTGATGCGGCCAATGTGGATGCTCATACGGATGCGATTTTTATTCGAGGCAATGCGTTTACAGACGATCATGTTGAAGTTGCTCGCGCACTGGCGCTTGGGGTGACCATGATGACCTATCCTGATGCAGTGCAAGATCAAATTGCGCAAACAACCTCGATTGCTGTCGCTGGTGCGCATGGGAAAACATCAACCACTGGATTACTTGCACACGTCTTAAAAAACATTGCGCCAACCTCTTATTTGATTGGTGATGGTACGGGGCGTGGGGTACCAAATTCACAATTTTTTGTGGTGGAAGCCGATGAATATCGTCGTCATTTCAAAGATTATGCCCCAGATTACGCCATTTTGACCAACATTGATTTTGATCATCCAGATTATTATCATGATATTAACGATGTGACAGCAGCTTTTTCAGACTTTGCTGGCAACGTTAAAAAGGCCATTTTTGCTTGGGGCGATGACCCACATCTACGTAGTTTGCAACCAGCCGCTGACGTGTACTATTATGGGACAAATGCGGATCGGGATGATTTTGTCGCCACGAATATTCGGAAATCAACCCAAGGGTCACATTTTGAGGTGTTGTTCCGTGGGGAACCTTTAGGCGAGTTTGCGGTGCCGTTGTTTGGTCAGCACAGTATTTTAAATGCTTTGGCTGTCATTGCGGTGGCTTACATGGAAAAGGTTGATCTCAACTTGATTCGTGAGTTCTTAATGACCTACCAAGGGGTTAAGCGGCGTTTTAGTGAAAAGCAAATTGCCGATATTACAGTAATTGATGATTATGCGCATCATCCTACGGAAATTGATGCGACTTTGGATGCGGCAAGGCAGAAGTATCCCAATAAACAAATTATTGCGATTTTCCAACCGCACACTTACTCACGCGTGATTGCCTATAAAGACGAATTTGCGAAAAGTTTAGAAGCCGCAGACAAAGTCTTTTTAGCTGATATCTTTGGTTCAGCGCGTGAAAAGGCTGGCGCCGTGACTTCAGCAGAAATCGGTGCGGAAATTAGTAAGTTTGGTGGCATTATCACAGAAGATAATATGAGCTTACTGATGCCATTTGAAAACGCGGTGATGGTCTTTATGGGTGCCGGTGATATTGAAAAATATGAGTTCGCCTATGAAAAGTTACTGGGACAATTGCGGACAGATTTGCAGTAAATGCTGTAGACATTAGCGTATTGATATTATTTTAAATGCGAGTTTGCTATAATGATAGTAACCAGGCATTTCTATAGCAATATAATATATAGAAACGGTAATATTTTACGCTGGTAAAATTATGAAAATACGGGGAGACTCAAATGGATAATTTTGACATGAATGCCCGTCGCGATGTGACAGGCATGGACGCAGGAATGCGTGCGTTCTTTAAACAAACTTATAGCTTTATGGGCATTGCAGTCTTAGTGACAGCGTTCACTGGCTTCATTGTACAAAAGTTTTTCTTAGCACAAGTTTATGCCTTGATTGCCGGTAATTTGATCGGAACATTGGCCTTGTTTGGGATTCAAATCTTGATCATGACCATGATTGGTCGCGCTACATTTAAAAACCCAGCACGTGCGTTTGGTCTCTTAATGGCCTTTGCCGTGATTGAAGGGTTGACATTGGGCTTGTTGTTGGCGGTTTATACCGGTGCTTCAGTCATGATGGCTTTCGCCTCAGCTGCTTCAGTCTTTGGTGGTATGGCACTTTATGGTGTGTTCACGAAGCGTGATTTAACAGGTATGGGATCAATTTTGTTTGGCATGTTGATTGGTTTGATCATTGCATCATTGATTAACCTATTTTTTTATAATGGTATTGTCTCATTATTGATTTCAGGGGTAACAGTGATTATCTTTGCTTTGTATACAGCCTATGATAACCAAAACTTGAAGGTGATGTACGGTCAATATGCTGGTCAAGTTGATACAACGGGCTTGGCCGTCAATGGGGCCTTGCGTCTCTATCTTGACTTTATTAACTTGTTCTTTGCCTTTATTCAAATCTTTGGTATTGGTAACTCAAGAGATTAAGTTTAATTGTCGAAAGACAAGACAAAAGCAGCCGAAAGGCTGTTTTTTTGTTACACTAGAACTACGTAAAGGAAGATAAAATGACAAAGACACTACTTTTAATTGATGGTAATTCGCTCGCATTTCGTGCGTTTTATGCCATGTATAATCAATTGGATCGGATGATTGCGCATAATGGTCTCCACACCAACGCTTTGGTCGCTTTTAATAACTTTCTAGACCAAATCGTGGATCCCATGCAACCTGATCTAGCTGTGGTAGCCTGGGATGCAGCATCGGGCAAAGAAACATTCCGTGGTGACTTATTTGCAGGTTATAAAGACGGTCGATCAAAGGCACCAGAAGAGTTCAAAGAACAGTTTCCCTATCTGCGTGAAATGGTCGCTTTACATGGCTTACGCAATTATGAACATCCTGGATTGGAAGCCGATGATATTATCGGGACATTTTCACGTTTAGGTGAAGCTGCCGGCTATCAGGTGACCATTGTGACGGGCGACCAAGATTTGATCCAGCTCGCAACGGATAACATCACAGTGAACGTGACGAAAAAAGGTGTGACGGAAATTGAGCGTTTTACACCAGCTTATATTCAAGAAAAGTATGGCTTGACACCGCTACAAATTATTGAGAAAAAGGCTCTAACTGGTGATACGTCTGATAATTATCCTGGCGTTACTAAGGTTGGGGAAAAGACAGCGTTGAAATTGTTAGCTCAGTATCACGATTTGGATAATCTTTATGCTCAAATCGATGAGATGAAGCCGTCAAAAATGAAAGAGAATTTGATTAACGATCGTGAAGCTGCTTACACAGCACGGCAATTAGCAACGATTCGGACAGACGCTGATCTTGAATTACCACTGACGGAAATTGAATATCGCGGTATTGATTATGATGGGTTGGTACCGTTCTATGAAGATATCGATTTTAAACAACAATTGGCTAAAATTAAAGCCTTAAAACAATCCGGTCAGTTGACTAGTCAAGCGATAGTGCCGGAACCAGTGGTGAATGTTGTGCCATTGCAGGCAGATAATTTACGAGCGGTGGCGATGATGGGCGACAAAATTGCCTTGCATATCGAAATGGCCGGCCAAAACTATCATGAAGATGACATGATTGGTTTTGTTATTGGTAATCCAACAGTGGGTTACTATGGTAGTCGTGATTTGTCCTTACTGCAAACACCGGAACTGCGCGCGGTAATTGAAAACCCAGCTATCATCAAAAACGTTTTTAACGTCAAAGCACAATTGGTGTTGTTTAAGCGCCTGGGCTTAGCGTTGCAGGGTGTTGATTTTGATTTTTTGTTGGCAGCTTACTTGCTCGATACGACAGCAAATGATAATGAACTCTCAACGTTGGCCCAACGTTTTGATGTATATGTGCAGCCAGATGAAGAAGTTTATGGCAAGGGAGCCAAGTTTGCGGTGCCAGAAGACGTCGATCAGGTCTTGACGCATCTTGGTCAAAAGGCGGATGCGTTAATGCAGTTGGAAACGCCCACTTTGGCGGCTTTAACTGATCATGAGCAAATGCATTTGTACACTGATATTGAGTTGCCTTTAGCCCACGTGTTAGCCGATATGGAATACCGTGGTATTGCCATTAACCAAGCGCGTTTAGTAGAAATTGGGACAGATTTAACTGGTCGTATTCAGGCGATTGAAGATGCCATTTATCTAGAAGCTGGGGAAAAATTCAACATTAATTCACCGAAGCAACTCGGAGTGTTATTATTTGAAAAAATGGGCTTGCCAGTCATCAAAAAAACGAAAACTGGTTATTCAACGGCAGTTGATGTCCTGGAAAAGTTAGCACATCAAGCCCCAATTGTCGATTATATTTTACAATACCGGCAATTGGCCAAGCTAAAATCCACCTATGTGGATGGCCTATTAGCGGTTGTCAATCAAAAAGATAGCAAAATTCACACGCGTTTCTTACAGACCTTAACGCAAACGGGTCGTTTGTCATCAGTTGATCCTAATTTGCAAAATATTCCGATGCGTTCTGATGAAGGGCGTCAAATTCGGACGGCTTTTGTGCCGAGTCAACCAGATTGGCAAATTTTTGGTGCGGATTATTCGCAAATTGAATTACGCGTGCTGGCGCATATGACAGGTGACAAAAATATGCAACAGGCGTTCTTAAATGGCGAAGATATTCATGCCGAAACGGCACGTGCTGTCTTTGGCTTAGACAGTCAAGCACCAGTTAATGCGTTACAGCGTCGAACGGCAAAAGCGGTTAACTTTGGGATTGTCTACGGGATTTCTGATTTTGGTTTGGCCAATAATCTGGGGATTTCCCGTGCGCAAGCCAAGCAGTTTATTGAAACGTATTTTAAAGAATTCCCTAAAGTACATGAGTGGATGGAAAATATTAAGGCGGTTGCACATGCACAAGGGTATGTGGAAACCATTGCCAAGCGGCGCCGTTACTTACCTGATATTCATGCCAAAAACTTTAACTTGCGGAGTTTTGCGGAACGGACAGCGATGAATTCACCAATTCAAGGATCCGCTGCAGATATTATCAAGATTGCGATGATTAAGGTGGCCGACGCCTTAGCAGAAAATAACATGCAAGCACGGATGTTACTGCAGGTCCACGATGAATTGATTTTTGAAGCACCAACGTCTGAAATACCCGCATTGACAGCATTGGTGACCCAAGTGATGGATTCAGCTGTGACTTTGGATGTCCCTATGCAGGTTGAAAGCCATTATGGTAAAACATGGTATGATGCCAAGTAAGCGTGCTTTTAGCACGCTTTTTTGCGCGTTAAAATAGGGACCTTATTTTCTCATGTTATAAAAGCTGACATGTATTATCAAAATCGCCAGATTTAGCTTAGAATATAGATATGTTAACGGAGGTTGTTAAATGAGCGAACGTGAATTGAGAAGAAATTTAGCAATTCTGCCGATTGGCACCGTCCGTGAATTGACCCTATTAACTGATCGTCAGATTCGATATTATGAACAAAATCAGTTAATTAAGCCAAATCGCGGGAAGGGCGGTCAGCGTCGATTTTCATTGAATGACGTGGATCGCTTACTAGAAATCAAAGATTTTCTAGATGCGGGTGATTCAATCAAAGATATTCAAGAAATCTTCGCAAAAAAGCGCCGCAAAGCAGAAGGGCAACCTGATTCGGAAACAGCATTACGTCGATCATTGCAAAAAGAATTTGCGCAAATTGGTCGGTTTGGTCGTTAGTTTTGAAATGCTGGGCATTTCAATATTGGTGTAGGAAGAAAGGAAAATCATGGCACGCAAGTCATATACAAAAGAAGAAATTAAGCAAATTGTTGCAGATGAAAATGTGGAGTTTATCCGTGTCACATTTACCGATGTTTTTGGTGCAATCAAGAACGTTGAAGTGCCAACATCACAATTGGACAAAGTGTTAAACAACAATTTGATGTTTGACGGGTCATCAATTGAAGGATTCGTACGTATTAACGAATCAGATATGTATCTTTACCCTGACTTGTCAACCTTTATGATTTTCCCATGGGCAACAGATGAGCATGGTGGTAAGGTTGCACGTTTGATTGCTGATATCTATACGGCTGATCGCGAACCATTTGCTGGTGACCCACGTTATGCTTTGCGCAAGGTTTTGGCAGAAGCTAAAGCTGCTGGTTTCACATCATTTAACGTTGGCACAGAACCAGAATTTTTCTTGTTCAAGTTGGACGCCAACGGTAACCCAACCACTGAATTGAACGATAAGGGTGGTTACTTTGACTTGGCCCCACTTGACATGGGTGAAAATGTCCGCCGTGAAATCGTGTTGACTTTGGAAAAGATGGGCTTTGAAATCGAAGCGGCTCACCATGAAGTAGCCGAAGGGCAACACGAAGTTGACTTCAAGTACGCTTCTGCTTTGGAGGCAGCCGACAACATTCAGACATTTAAGTTGGTTGTGAAGACCATTGCGCGTAAGAATGGTTACTTTGCGACATTTATGCCAAAGCCTGTTGCTGGGATTAACGGGTCAGGCATGCACACCAACATGTCATTGTTCCGCGATTCAGAAAATGCTTTTGAAGACACATCAGATGAAATGGGCTTGTCAAAGACAGCTTATAACTTCTTGGGCGGTTTGTTGGCGCACGCGACAGCTTTCACAGCCTTGGCAAACCCAACAGTCAACTCATACAAGCGTTTGACACCTGGTTTTGAAGCACCGGTTTATGTGGCATGGTCTGCCTCAAACCGTTCACCAATGGTACGTGTACCGGCTTCTCGTGGTAAGTCAACACGTTTGGAATTGCGTTCAGTGGATCCAACGGCTAACCCTTATACAACATTGGCTGCGGTCTTAGCTGCTGGCTTGGATGGGATCAAGAACGAACTTGAACCATTGGCATCTGTTGATAAGAACATCTACTTGATGGATGAAACAGAACGCACAAAGGCTGGTATCACAGACTTGCCAGACACATTGTTGGCTGCTGTGCGTGAATTGGCGAAGGATGATACGGTGATTGCGGCTATTGGTACGCATATTGCGGATAAGTTTATTGAAGCTAAGAAGATTGAATATACATCATATCGTCAGTTCGTCTCACAATGGGAAACTGACGCCTATCTTGAAAACTATTAATGGCTGCTGCTTTGGCCATTAGGGCACATTAATTCATCAGAAAAGCCACGACAAGTCGTAGCTTTTTTGTTATGATAAAGGGAGTGTTTTAATAGACTGAGGAGCGTGTCAACGACATGAAAAACATAACAATTGACTGGCGAAAAGCTTGGCTAATTGCGATTGTATTTATCGCAAGTGCCTGCGTCCAGGTCTTGGCTTTGAATGCCTTCTTAATCCCTAATAATGTGTTCTCAAGTGGGTTTAACGGTATTGCACAGCTTTTGGCGATTTTCTTTGCGCAAGTCTTTCATATGAATGTCCAAACTGGTGTGTTCATTATGATTTTCAACATCCCAATTGGGATTATTGGCTGGAAGTTAATCGGTGGTAAATTTACAATTTTGAGTTTTTTGAATTCAATTTTTGTGTCATTTTTGCAAATTCTTGCCCCAACACAAGCTTTGACAACTGAACCCTTACTTGCCTCACTGTTTGGTGGTTTATTGTTAGGTGTATCAATTGGGTTGGCCATGCGTTATGGCTTTTCGACCGGCGGGATGGACATTGTTGCCATGGTCGTTCAAAAGCGTACGGGAAAGTCAATCGGCGCCTTGATGAACGGGATTAACTTTGTTGTGGTGATTGTTGCCGGTACCTATATTGGCTGGCAAAATGCCTTGTTCACGTTAATCGGGATTTATGCCACTGGTCGTGCTGTTGATGCCATTTATACCGGTTATCAAAAGTTAACGGCCATGATTGTGACCTCAAAAGGCGACGAAGTGGTGACCGCTTTGCATAAGGATCTGATTCGTGGGATTACTATTTTGCCATCAAAAGGGGCTTATACCAAGCGTGATTCTATGACGTTGATGATGGTATTATCACGTTATGAATTGGTTGAAATGCAAGAGATTGTTCATCGGACAGATCCCAAAGCATTTATCAATCTGATGAGTACGGTCAGTGTGTCAGGGGAATTCTTTGACTCTGACCGCCAGTTGCAAATGAAAAAAGCCGTTGCCGTACCGAAATTTGAAACGGTTGAAGCGCAAATTGAAGCTGATTTGCAATTAGAAGCGCAATTAGATCAAATTGAAGTCGAACAAAGAAAGGATATCTAACTATGCCTATTGTACAAGTTGAATTATTAGAAGGTCGCACACAAGCACAACTCGCTAAAATGGTGAAAGACATCACGGATGTGATTGTTGAAGATGCTGGTGCAGCACGTGAAGCGGTACACGTTATTGTACGTGAAATGCCTAAAGACCGTTACGCAGTTGGCGGCGTGTTAAAGAGTGATCAATAAGTGAATAAAAAAGCGTGTGTCATACGTGACACACGCTTTTTTATTGTTTTGGTTGCGTTGAATCCCGAATGACCAATTGGCCATCAATCACGACACGTTGGATAGTTTGTGGCTGTTCATCACGGACTTTAGTAAACAGCTGATAGAGCTGTTTACCTGCTTCAAAAAAATTAAATTCAAAGCTAGTTAGATTTGGGGTCACAGTTTCGCTAAAAAACGATTGACCAAAGCCAATATATTGTGGTGTTTGCTGTAATGCGTAGCCAGCCTGCATGGCACCAACCACAATACGGTCAGTGGCACCAATCACAAGATCGTATTGATCGGCGGCCATAGCCATTTTGGCATCACGTTTGGCGGTATCGAGTTTAAAGTCGGTAATCACTTCGGTATAGGGAATATTTGTCAGCGCGGCTTTAATCCCCATGAAACGTTCATAGCCAACGGCATGATCCGCTTTGGCATCGACATTTAACAATAAAACATTTTCAGGATTTAAGGTCTTAATATAGGCACCAACAGTCTCGCCGCCCTGACGATCAGCCATAATGACACGGTGAAAATTCGGTTCGTCTTGGCCTTGAATGACAATTGGCAGTGGCGAAGCCATTAAAGCCTCACGAATGGCGTCAGTTAAATTAGCCGTTAACAAAATGATGCCGCCGACATTTTGGGCGTGTAATTTTTCAATTGCGGCTAATTCGCGCTCAGGATCTTGATAGGCATTGACAATTAAAAAAGTGTCATCATGGTTGTTTTCGTCCAAACCACGAAGCATATCTGATTGGGCAATGGAATCCAAGCGGGGGACAATCACGCCAATCGTATGATTTTTTTGTTGCTTAAGACTTTGGGCAAAAGTGTTGGGGGTATAGCGATATTCTTTTACAATCTGATCAATTTTTTGTCGGGTGTGGGCACTCACAGAACCACCATTGAGGTAACGTGAGACCGTACTTTTGGCAACATTTGCCATTTTGGCAATGTCATTAATTGTGACTTTCTTATTCATAACCTTAATCATATCAGAAATACCAACGGTTGTTGCGATATTCAGCAAAAAAAGTGGGGGTTGCAAAATAATTTGTAAGCGGTTACAATGACAGTGTAATAAAGAACCGGTTCCGTAATACGTATTTGTAAGATTGGCAGTGCTGTTTTAACAGCTCGTTTTAAACTGAGTAGAGGAAAATCCAATGAAGTATGATGAAGTAGCAAAGCGCGTGGCAAACGCGGTCGACCAAGACAACATTATTGCTGCAGCGCACTGTGCCACACGGTTACGACTTGTCGTCAAGGACGTCAAGAAAATTGATCAAGACGCTTTAGACAATGATCCGGATTTGAAAGGGACCTTTAACGCAAATGGTCAGTATCAAATCATTGTTGGACCTGGCGATGTGAATGGTGTTTATGATGAATTTGTGAAACTAACCGGCGTTAAACAAGCCTCAACTGATGACTTGAAGCAGATTGCCGCGCAGTCTGGTAAGAAAAATCCAATTATGGATTTGATTAAAGTTTTGTCTGATATCTTTGTGCCACTGATTCCAGCCTTGGTTGCTGGTGGTCTACTAATGGCCTTGAATAACATCTTGACCGGTGCTGGCATGTTTGGACCAAAGTCATTGGTTCAGATGTTCCCACAAATTACTGGCTTAGCTGAAATGGTTAATCTAATGGCGTCGGCACCATTTGCCTTCTTACCCATTTTGATTGGGATTACAGCGACACGGCGGTTTGGCGGGAGTGAAATCCTTGGTGCTGCGGCTGGTATGATGTTGGTGATGCCAAGCCTGGTCAACGGTTATAACGTGGCCGAAGCGGTGGCAACTGGTAAGATGCCAACTTGGGATTTGTTTGGTTTACATGTTGCCCAAGCTGGTTATCAAGGTCAAGTGTTACCAATTATCGGGGTTGCCTTTATTCTTGCCACTTTGGAAAAGTTCTTCCATAAGCATTTGAAAGGAGCGATTGACTTTACCTTTACGCCAATGCTTGCGATGCTGATTACAGGATTTGTGACCTTCATTGTGGTCGGACCAATCTTGCGCGTCATCTCAAACGGTATCACAGATGGTTTGACTTGGATGGTGACAACATTTGGCTTTATTGGTTATGGTATCTTTGGATCATTCTATTCAGCCATTGTGATTACTGGCTTGCATCAAAGTTTCCCAGCGATTGAAACCCAATTGTTAGCCAATATCGCCAAAACTGGTGGTGACTTTATCTTCCCAATTGCAGCTTCTGCTAACGTGGCGCAAGGGGCCGCAACCTTTGCCATCTATTTCTTGGCAAAGGGAAATCCAAAGATGCGTGCCTTGGCATCATCAGCCGGCGCCTCAGCGATGCTTGGTATCACTGAACCTGCCTTGTTTGGGGTCAACCTTAAGTACAAATTCCCATTCTTTATCGCCTTAGGGGCTTCTGGTGTTGCTAGCTTGATGATGGGCTTGTTCCATGTGATGTCCTCATCACTTGGCCCAGCTGGTTTGATTGGTTTCATTGCAATCCCAGCAAATAAGTGGGTTGGCTTCTTTATCTCAGTGATTATTGCCTTTGTGCTCGCGTTTGTGGTAACGTTTGTTTACGGCCGCTCACACATGCCTGCTTCAGATACACCAAAGGCACCAGTTGTGCCTGATGAAACAGTCGTTGCTGTTGGCTTGTCTGTAAATGCGCCAGTTGCTGGTGCATTAGTGGATATTGCCACGGTAAATGATCCAGTTTTCTCAAGTGGTATGATGGGACAAGGTGTTGCGATTGAACCAAGTGATAATCAAATCGTAGCGCCAGCCGATGGCCTGATCACCGTTGCTTATGCGACAAAACACGCTTATGGCTTGAAAACAGATGACGGTGTTGAAGTATTAATTCACGTCGGAATTGATACGGTTAACTTGGAAGGTAAGGGCTTTACGTCAGAAGTTGTTCAAGGCCAGTATGTCACGAAGGGGAGAGTGCTTGGTACATTTGATAAGCAAGTCATTGCTGATGCCGGCTATCCGGTCACAACGATGGTTGTGGTGACCAACAGTCAATCATATGAGAAAGTAGTGCATGACAAGCCGTTTGGGTCAAAGGTTGTCCCAACTGATGTTGTTCTGACTGCTGTACCAGAAGCAGCGGCTGAAAATCTGATTGTTGCACCAGTTTAAGGAGTTTAAATGTTAGTTACAAATGATACGATTGCTTTTGAGAAATATCACTTATATCCAACCAAAGGGTTACTCAATGATCCCAACGGCCTCGTATTTTTTAAAGGCCAGTACCACGTTTTTTACCAGTGGAATCCAAAGGCTTGCGACCATAAGTATAAAGAGTGGGGCCATTTTATTTCAGATGATTTGAAGACATGGCGTCGGGTTGAATCCGCTTTAAAGCCGTCACTGGAAAATTTGGATTCGGCCGGTATCTACTCGGGCGCCGCTTTTGTCAAAGATGATCGACTCTACGTCTTCTATACTGGCAACGTGCGTGATGCGGCTGGTCACAGTGTGAAATCATCACAAATGTGGGCGGTGAGTGATGATGGCATTCATTTTGAAAAACTTGGTGAATTATTTCCTCATCCGGCAGGGTTTACCAAAGATGTGCGAGATCCAATGGTTTGGCAGGGTGATAATGGACATTATTTCTTGATTTTAGGGGCGCAACACGATAATCAAGTTGGCGATATTATCATTTATGAATCGATTGATTTTAAGAACTGGACATTTAAAGGCTCATTGCTAGGCGATCAATTACGCGACGTTCGTGGTTATATGCTGGAATGTCCAGGATTGATTACTGTCGATGGTAAGCAAATCTTGATGTTTTCCCCACAAGGATTAGCACCAGATCATGTGCATCATCGATATGAGAACATTCATAACACGGGGTATGTGATTGGCACTTTTGATGAAACAACGGCACGCTTCCAGGTCGAAACAGACTTTGAAGAAGTTGATCAAGGGTTTGAATTCTATGCCCCACAGACTATGAACGCACCTGACGGGCGACGCATCATGTGGGGATGGGCTGGTATGATGACACCCGAACGGGAAGCAGCTGTGCCAACAATTGCTACAGCCGATTGGGTACATGTGTTAACGGTACCACGGGCATTACACGTCACAGCCGACAATCACTTAGTGCAACAGCCAATCCAAGAAATATTGGCGCCGACAGTGCTTGACATTCAGTCGCTTGATCACCTGACGGTTGGTCAATATCGTGTACAGACTGATGCGGATTGGTCGGTGGCCCTGGGTGATCATGCTACATTAAAGCGAGTGGGCCAAACGTTGTATTTTGAACGGCAACAGTGGGAAGATCATCGTTTAGATACGCGTCAAATGACGGGCAACCTGGATGAACTCTTGCTGATTGTAGACAATGATGTGATTGAAGTTTATACTGAAGATGGTTTGCAGGTTATGACGGGACGTTATTTCTAGGCAGCTATTGTGATATTGAAGACGCTAGTACGTAAAGGTGTTGATCAAAATAGGGTTAACATCGCATAAAGAGGTAAAAGAATGGGACTATTAGGTGCAATTGAAGCAGGTGGTACAAAGTTTGTGGTGGCTGTTG